>OGZE01000279.1_pt1 | contig 40099 bp, 33 predicted proteins | sample 1576731 | NCBI WGS metagenome assembly OGZE01 (sample SAMEA3541503, study PRJEB24748) | human gut metagenome | biome: human gut; feature: human-associated habitat; material: faeces | place: China | collected 2012 | reverse complement strand
CCAGTGGGGCGGAACTGGAAGAGTTTTTGCCGCTGCTGGCCGAAAGCATCCTGCTGCCGGACGAAGAGGGCTGCTATCAGGCGTTTTTTTCGGTTGCCCGCTGGTATTTGGGAGAAGTGGCCGAAGATATTCTGCGCGAAAATGAATATAAGATGTAGGGCAACTCCTGCTTAAAAAGTGATTTTTAAGCAGGAGTTTTGTTGTTAAGGTAGAAAATAAATAGGTAATGTATTATCAGACAATTGCAGGAAGATAGGGGAGCGGGATAAAATATGGAACTGACTAAAAAAGCGTTTAAAGCTTACGATGTACGTGGCGTCGTACCGACAGAGGTCAATGCGGAAATGGCTTATCGGGTAGGACGCGTTTTTGCGGCGATGTTTGCTGCCGAAAAAGTTATTGTGGGACACGACATTCGCCTGAGTGGCCGTGAACTGGTAGACGCGCTGACGGAAGGCCTGCGCCATGGCGGCAGCGACGTTATCGATATTGGCCAGTGCGGCACGGAAATGATTTATTTTGCTACGGCCCATCTTGATGCCGACGGCGGCATCATGGTAACAGCCAGCCATAATCCAGCCGAATATAACGGTATGAAGCTGGTACGTCGCGGCGCCCGCCCTATCTCGGCCGATACGGGGCTGATGGAGATAGCTGATATGGTGGTAGATAGTAAGGATTTTCCGCATTTGCAGGTGCCGGGTAAAACGGAAGGCTCTGTGAAGCAGTACGATATCATGCCTGACTACATCGAGCATTTGCTGGGCTATATCGACGTAAAGGTGTTGAAACCGCTGAAGATAGTTGCTAACCCCGGTAATGGCGGTGCCGGCCCTGTTTTAAACGAATTAGCGAAATATTTGCCCTTTGAATTTATAAAACTTAATGAGAATCCGGATGGTAATTTCCCTAACGGTGTGCCTAACCCGCTGTTGGTGCCTAACCGTGAAGCTACGGCCAAGCTGGTGCGTGAGCATCAGGCCGATTTGGGCGTGGCTTGGGACGGTGACTTTGACCGTTGCTTCTTATTTGATGAAAAAGCCGAATTTATTGAAGGCTATTATATAGTCGGACTGCTGGCAGAAGTATTTTTGCGCAAACAGCCCGGCGCTAAGATTATGTATGATCCGCGTTTGACCTGGAATACCCAGGAAGTGGTAGACGCAGCTGGCGGCACAGCCGTGCGCTGCAAAAGCGGACATGCTTTTATGAAAGAATGTATGCGCGTTAACGAAGTACTGTACGGCGGCGAAATGTCGGCGCATCATTATTTTAAAGATTTCTCTTACTGTGACAGCGGTATGATACCCTGGCTGCTGGTGGCTGAGCTGTTGTGTACTACGGGCAAAACTCTGTCCGAATTAGTGAGCGAGCGCATGGAAAAATTTCCTTGCAGCGGCGAGATCAACCGCAAGGTTGCCGATTCGGCAGCAGTGCTGGCGGCGATAGAGGCTAAATATGCCGAGGGCGGACAGGTAGATAAGCTGGACGGCTTGAGCATCGACTACGATAATTGGCGTTTTAATGTGCGTGTTTCCAATACGGAGCCGGTGATGCGCCTGAACGTGGAGACCAGAGGCGATAAAGCGCTTTTGGCGGTAAAAACTACAGAGCTTTTAGCGATGATCGGCGGCGAGGAAGCCTAGCAGGTAAAGATAAAAAACGTCCTGCTTATGCAGCAATAGGCTAAATATCCGGGCGGCCTTTGGGGCCGAAGAAAGAGTGATAAAGATGACCGTGATCAAACAAGTACGCAAGGCCGTTATTCCGGCCGCCGGCTTAGGCACGCGTTTTTTACCGGCGACTAAAGCTACGCCGAAGGAAATGCTGCCCATTGTCGATAAACCGACGATCCAATATATTATTGAGGAAGCATTGGCTTCCGGTATCGAAGATATTTTGATCATTACCGGGCGCAGCAAACGCGCTATCGAAGACCATTTTGACCGCAGCGTCGAGCTGGAGCTAAACCTGCAGGCTGGCGGCAAAACTAAAGAACTGGAGATGGTGCAGGAGATTTCCGGCATCAGGATCCATTATATCCGTCAAAAAGAACCGCGTGGTTTGGGTCACGCTATTTTGTGCGCCAAACAGTTTATCGGCGATGAGCCGTTTGCCGTACTTTTAGGCGACGACGTGGTCGACAGTGAAGTTCCGGCGCTGAAACAGCTGATGGATGTTTATGACAAAACAGGCGCCAGCGTTTTAGGCGTGCAGGAAGTGCCTCTGGAAAAGGTTTCCTCTTACGGTATCGTTGCTTCGCAGCCAACGGCAGAGCCCCGTACCTTTACGGTCAGCGATATGGTAGAAAAACCAAAGGTAGAAGAAGCGCCTTCCCGTTTGGCAGTTTTGGGACGATATATCATCAATCCCGAGATATTCCCGATTTTGGAAGAAACCAAACCGGGACGCGGCAACGAGATACAGCTGACTGACGCTTTGCAGGAGCTGGCCAAACAGCAGGCCATGTATGCGTATAATTTCGCCGGACGCCGTTATGACGTTGGCGATAAGCAGGGCTTTTTGGAAGCGACTGTGGAAATGGCACTGAAACGACCTGATTTAAAAGATAAGTTTTTAGAATATTTAAAAGAAGTTATCAGAAAAAACTAAGGAGAAGAGCAAATGAATGTGCTTGTTACCGGCGGTGCCGGCTATATTGGTTCCCATGTAGTGGAAGAATTGCAGAAAAACGGCTTTACGCCTGTGGTTTACGATAATCTGTCGACCGGTCATGCCGCCGCTGTGCCAGATGATGTACAGCTGGTGGAGGGCGATATTCACGACGTTACATTTTTGAAGCATATTATGGGTCAGTTCGAGATCGATGCGGTCATCCATTTTGCTGCCAGCAGTCTGGTGGGCGAATCTATGGAAAATCCGTCTAAATATTATTTCAATAATGTGGAAGGTTCGCTGCACCTTTTAGAGGCAATGAAGGGTGCCGGGGTCGACTATATCGTTTTTTCGTCGACGGCAGCAGTTTATGGCGAGCCGGAAGCGGTTCCGATAAAAGAAGACAGCAAGCTGCAGCCGACCAATGTGTATGGCCGCACTAAGCTGATGATAGAAAAGATGCTGGCTGATTATGATATGGCTTATGACCTGCGCTATGTGGCGCTGCGTTATTTTAACGCTGCCGGTGCTTCCCCCAGCCGCGATATCGGGGAAGACCATGATCCGGAATCCCATTTGATCCCGCTGGTTTTAAAAACAGCTCAGGGAGTACGCAAACAGGTCGCTATTTACGGTACTGACTATGCTACGGCAGACGGTACCTGCGTGCGTGACTATGTGCATGTCTGCGATTTGGCGACGGCCCATGTGCTGGCGTTAAAACATTTGCTGGCAGGTGGGGGAAGCCGTGTGTATAATTTGGGCAGCGAAAACGGTTTCAGTGTGCGCCAGATCATCGACGCCGCCAAAAAAATCACCGAGATCGATTTTGCGGTATCCGAAGAAGAACGCCGCAGCGGCGATCCGGCAGTTTTGATCGCCTCGTCGGAAAAGATCCGTGCCGAGCTGGGCTGGGTGCCGCAGTGCAGCAATGTGGACGAAGTTATTACTACCGCCTGGCAATGGCATAAAGGCCATCCGTACGGCTACGAAGGGTAAATTTAAAGGACTGGTTGCCTTCTGGCAGCCGGTCCTTTTGCTTTAGCGGCAGTTTTTTGTTAAAATAATAGTTTAGGAAGCATAGAAAATAGAGGATGAAAAAATGCAGCTTGTAGTTGATAAGATCGCCAAAAGTTTTGGCATCAATGAAATATTTAAAAATATCAGTTTTATGATCGATAAAGGCGAGAAAATCGGGCTGGTGGGCGTCAACGGCAGCGGTAAAACGACTTTGCTGCGCTGCCTTTTGGCACCGGCTACGGTAGATGGCGGTGTAGTGCGCTTTGAACCCGGTTTAAAAATAGGCTATGTGGAGCAGGGTTTCCAAAACATCGGCGCAGGCAGCTTGTGGCAGTTCATGCTGCGGGCCTGTCCCGAGATCATCGCTATGCGCGAGCAGCTTGCTGACTTGGAAGAGCGCTCGGCTAAACTGCCGCCGGGTGCGGAGCTGGACGGTGTTTTAGAGGAATATGCCCGTGTGACCAAGCACTATGAACACGCCGATGGTTATAATTACGAAGCCTTTATCAAAAGAGTACTGATAGGACTGGGGTTTGAGGAAGCAGTTTGGGATAAGACTGCCGAGCATTTTTCGGGCGGTCAGAAGACCAGAATGATGCTGGCCGCAGCTTTAGTGCGCCAGCCTGATTTTTTGATTTTGGACGAACCTACCAACCATTTGGACATCGTGATGACTGAATGGCTGGAAAAATATTTGCAGGAATTTAAAGGCGGGCTGTTGGTAGTCAGCCATGACCGTGCGTTTTTAGATAATATCGCTACGCGGATACTGGAAATGGAAGGCGGACAGCTTACTTCCTTCAAAGGTAATTACAGCAAATATCTGGTGCAGAAAGAGATCCAAATCGCTACGCTGGAAGCTGCCTATGCCTCCCAGCAGGATCATATCGCTCGAACGGAGGCCTATATCCGCCGTTTTAAGGCTGGTATCAAAAGTAAAATGGCCCGTGGCCGTCAGTCACAGCTGGATAGGCTGGAGCGGATGGACGCACCTGTACAACATGAGGAATTTGCCCTGCGGCTGCCTCCGGCGCCCGAATCGGCAGAAAGGGTTTTGATTTTAGAGAACCTTGCCGTGGGCTATGGTGACAATGTGCTGCTGCAAGACATCAATCTGGTGCTGCGCAAGGGCGAAAAGGTAGGGCTGCTGGGGCCTAACGGTACCGGTAAAACGACGCTGCTGAAAACTATTTTAGGCGAGCTGCCGCCGCTTAAGGGTACGGCTCAGATCGGCAACCGTGTTAAGGTAGGTTATTTTTCGCAAAGCTACGAGCGTTTGTCGCCCAAACAAACTTTACTGGATAATTTTTTAGTGGAGTATGGTTTTACAGAAGAACGCACCCGTTCTCTGTTAGGCGGGATGCTGTTTCACGGCGACGATGTTTTTAAAGAGATCGGTACCTTGTCCGGTGGGCAGAAGGCCAGGCTTGTGCTGCTGAAGCTGGTACTGGACGGTGCTAATTGCCTGGTTCTGGACGAACCGACCAATCATCTTGACATTATGGCCCGCGAAACTGTGGAAGCTGCGCTGACGGCTTTTGACGGCACTGTACTGGTAGTCAGCCATGACCGCTATTTTATCAACGAGATCTCGGATAGAATCTGGGAACTGGAAGACCACCGGGTCTATGACTATAAAGGCAATTATGATTTTTATTTGGAAGCAAAGGCTAAGCGGCAAACGCAGGCGGCGGAGCAGAGCGGTAAGCAGGCTGTAAGCAAAAGCAGTGCGGCTGCTGCCGAGCAGGCTAATGCCGTTGCCAAACCGGCGTCTGGTAAAAATAAACGTACCTACAGCCCGCAGGAGGCAGAAAAGCTGTTAGCCAAGGTGGAACTGAGCATCAGGGAGCAGGAAGCTTTGCTGGGAGTTTTAGAAAAACGACTGGCCGACCCTGACAGCCACAGTGACCCGGCTGCCAGCGAAGCTTTGGCGGCAGAGCACTTGGCATTGCAAAGTGAGATCGAAACACTGATGGCGCGCTGGGAAGAATTGATGGAAGCAGTGCAGGCATAAGGCAAAGCCTGGAGTAAACAGAAATGAGGTGCACGATGATGGACGAAGAGTATATGCAGCTGGCATTGCAGGAAGCCCGTGCGGCGGCAGAACTGGGAGAGATACCTATCGGAGCGGTTTTGGTAGTTGACGGCGTGGTAGTGGCCCGGGCCCATAATATGCGCGAGACCTGGAACGATGCTACGGCGCACGCCGAGGTCATCGTTATTCAGGAGGCCTGTAAAAAATTAGGCCGCTGGCGTTTGAGCAATTCAGCGCTGTACGTTACGGTCGAGCCCTGTCCCATGTGCTCCGGCGCTATCGTCAATAGCCGCATCGACAGGGTGGTTTACGGTTGCCCCGATGCTAAGGCCGGCGGTGCGGAATCTATTTTTAATATCATCAGCAACCCCAATCTCAATCATACGGCTAAAGTAAGCAGTGGTGTTTGCGAAGCGGAGTGCGCCCAGGTGATGAAGGACTTTTTTAAACGTCGGCGTGCGGAAAACAAATTAGCGAAAACTGCTCAGCCTGATGCCGAAAGCTGAGAAAAAGGCTTTGCAAAATACAGATTTGTGATATAATAGATAAGGTTAGTTTACACGGAGAGGTGTCCGAGTGGTCGAAGGTGTTTGACTCGAAATCAAATGTACGGCAACGTACCGTGGGTTCGAATCCCACCCTCTCCGCCAAGAATTTATGCGGTTCTTCATTATTTGAAGGACCGTTTATTTTTTGCCCCATTATATGGCAGGCAGTTGCAATGGTTTCCATGTAACAGCGTGAGCAATACGAGGAAGATTTTACTTGACAATAGTTAGACGTCTAACTATAATAAAACTATGATGAAACAGATGCAAACGATTTCCTTAATCAGCAAAATAAGGGCAAACGCCAATAAATTCATCTTGGCAGATTTGTCCCGTCACGGTATCAAAAAGCTTTCTCCATCTCATGGAGATATTTTGGCGTGCTTATACCAAAAAGAGCAGGTGACCATGAAGGAAATTGCCGACGCTATACACCGCAGCAAGCCTACGGTGACGGTGTTGGTCAATAAGCTGGTCGAACTGAATTTGGTAAAGAAAAAACAAGCCAGTGCTGATTCCCGGGTGGTTTATGTGGAATTGACCAGTCAGGGCAAAGAACTGCGGAAAGTTTTCGAAGAGGTTTCCGTAAATCTGGCGCAAAAGGTATTCCAAAATCTGGAACCGGCAGAAATAAAAAACATGGAAGCCAGCTTAAAAAAGATTTTGGCTAATTTAGAGTAAAATTTTTATAAATTAGTTAGAAGCCGAACTAATTTGCTGTTTATGCAAGCTGTTTCAAACATGGAAGAAAGTAGGTAGATCAGTTATGAACAAAGAAGTATTAAACTATGTTATTGAAAAAACACATGAATTAATGAATGCGCCTTCTTGCAGCAGTGAGGCCAAAGCTGCTGCCCAAAATTGGCTGGACGCAGTTGGCACTGCCAATGAAGCCGGTGAAACTAAAAAATATCTTGCCGAACTGGAAGCCGATATCATGCCTATCGACAATTTGATCGGCTTTGCAGGTTCTGCTGCCGGTGCAGAATATTTTGGTGCGGAACTGGCCGGTAATATTACAACGCATGCCAAAGAAATCAAACTTGGCGGCGCAGAATATTGCGACTGCCCGGCTTGCGCAGCCGTAGCGGCGATACTGGTAAAGAAAGCGGAAATGCTGTAACAGGTAAAAAAGTAAACAGCCTTCGATAAGAAGCCATCGGCACTTGTCGGAGGCTGTTTTTTGCCGTTAAGACAGGTATGCTTTGGCATATTGTGGGAGCGTTTTTTTATAATAACTATTGACGCCGGATTTTTAATTTTAGTCAGGCCGGTAACGCTGTACGGCAGAAGAAAAGTTTGTTATCATAATAATATTAAGTAAACAATCACAGCGGAGGCAGACAAGTGAATAATTCAGTAGTTATAGATAAAAAATTTTACTGGGAACTGTTCAAATCCACGTTTTTGATCAGTGCCTTTACCGTCGGCGGTGGGTTCGTCATTATCCCGCTACTGAAGGCTAAATATGTAGACCATTACAAGTGGATGAGTGATAAGGAAGCTCTTGATCTGGTATCGGTCGCCCAATCGGCACCGGGTGTGGTAGCGGTCAATGCGGCCATTATTATTGGCTACAGGCTGGCCGGTTATACCGGCGCAGCTTTAACTTTGCTGGCGACAGTGCTGCCGCCGCTGGTGACGTTGACGGTGATCTCGTATTTTTATGATGCTTTTGCCCATAATCATTATGTGCAGATACTGCTGCGGGGCATGCAGTGTGGTGCTACCGCACTGATCATTGACGTGGGGCTCAATCTGCTGCAAAAGGAACTGAAGAAAAAGCTTTTGCTGCCCTGTTTGATAATATTCGGTACTTTTATCGCCAATTATTTCTTTCAGGTCAATATCATGTATCTTATTTTGATCGACGCGGTCATCGGTTATTTGTGGCTGCAAGATGCAAAATACAGTTAAGGAGGTGCGGCAATGATATATTTTGATCTCTTCTGGAGTTTCTGCATGGTTGGCGCCTTCTGTGTCGGCGGCGGGTATGCTTCAATACCGCTGATACAAACACAGGTCATTGACATCCACCACTGGATCGGCTTCAGCGAATTTATGGATGTGGTCGCTATTTCCCAGATGACGCCGGGGCCTATCGGCATCAATGCCGCCACATTTGTCGGTACCAAGGTGGCTGGGATAGGCGGTGCCGTGGCGGCGACGGCTGGTTTTGTTACTCCTTCGCTGATAATTATGATAACTTTGGCCAAGCTGCTGGCTAAATATGGGGAGATGGGTGCGATCAGAGGCGTTTTAAACGGCCTGCGCCCAGCTGTCGTGGCCCTTATTGCTTCGGCAGGCGTCATGTTTCTCACCTTATCCTTATGGAATTTGGAAAGAATACCGGCGGTCTGGACCGATCCAGACCTTGTAAGCACTATTGTCCTGCTGGCAGCGCTGGTACTAATCAAAAAGAAGGTTTGCGGTGTTATCCAGATATTGCTGGGATCGGGACTTTTGAGCCTGGCCTTGCACCTGCTGCTGCAATAACAACTGCAAATAATAAAAACATCCTGACTGCATGGCGGTCGGGATGTTTTTATTGTCTTTAAAGAATATTTTTAAAAAATATGCGTTATTTTTATTGTTTTTTAATAGTTTGTTATAATATAATTAAATAACAGAATGAGCTTAAAATGGAGGAATTTAGTATGACCCTTGCCGAAGAAGCAAAACCCGTTGTCGAAGTGGAAGCGGCCGTAAACGAACAAAGCTTTGAACTGCTTAGCCGCAGCATTCCCGGAGGTATTTTGGGCGGTTATGTAGAACCGGGGTTTCCGCTGTACTATGTCAACGACAGGATGCTGGCGTATTTGGGCTATACCTATGAGGAATTTGTTGCCGATATTGATGGACTGGTCATGAACGGCATTCATCCGGACGATGTGGAGATGGTAAGTCGCATCGCCGGGCAGGCGATGGAACAGGATAGCGAGTATGAAGTAAAATACAGGATGAAAAAGAAGGACGGCAGCTATATCTGGGTCAACGACGTTGGCAAAAAAATAATGGCTGTCGATGGCCGGGCTGCCTGCATCAGCGTAGTTCGGGATATTTCGGGTGAGATAGAAGCTAAAGAGAAGCTTTATCAGGAAATAGTTGACAGCAGGCAGCAGAAGGATGTTTTGCAGAATATTCTCGATACGATGCCAAGCGGCCTGTTGCAATGTACATTTGAGCGTATCCCCAAAGTTACGCTGATCAATAAAACTGGCGCGAATATTTTGGGCTTTGCCGATGAAAACGCGTTTTTTGCTCAAAAGGAAATCAGGGATAACGTACTGCGTTGTATCCATCCGGCTGACAGGGAACTTGTGATGGATGAGATATTTGGCGTTACGGAAGAAGGCATTGTAAAAAGTGTCAGCCACAGGATCGTTACCGGCGCCGGCCAGGAAAAATGGGTGCGGGCGGCATCCTGCGTTATTCAAAACATGCAGGGTAAAAAAATCTACCAGGTAATTTTTTACGATGTGACAGAAATAAAGACGCTACGGCGTAAAAACGACCAGTGGGATATGATGGAGCGCAGCGCCTTGTATACTGCTATTACATCGGCTTATCCGATGATCATTTTTGGAAATCTGACGCAGAATACCTGCAGCGTTTTAGATCAGGATCGAAATTCGCTGCACACTTTGGATTGCAGTAGCTATGACGCCATGGTTACAGGCGTACTGGGAACGGTGGACCCGGCGTACCGGGAAGAATTTGTTAAGAAGTTTGAACGTCAGAACCAGCTGGAGGAATACAGAAGCGGTTGCAGGGAAACCTATATGGAACACCGCCAGAAGTTGGACGATGGCCAGTATCATTGGGTATCGGCCCATAAGATCAAGGTCGAAAACCCGGTCAATGACGATGTGCTGACGGTATCGCTGATCCGCTGCATTGACGAGCAGAAGAACAGTGAAGCCGAGCAGAACCAGATACTGAGGACTGCTTTAGGTTCGGCCGAAGCCGCTAATAATGCGAAAACAGAATTTTTGTCGCGCATGAGCCATGAGATCCGCACGCCGATGAACGCTATTATCGGTATGACGGCGATCGCGCTGACGGCAATCGATAATAAGGAGCGCATCAGCGACTGTCTGGCGAAAATCGGTATTTCGGCCAGATTTTTGCTGAGCCTGATCAACGATATTTTAGATATGTCGCGTATCGAAAGCGGCAGAATGATCCTGGCCCACGAAGAATTTGATTTCATAGAAATGATCAACGGTTTAAATTCGCTTGTTTATCCGCAGGCCGAAGCCAAACGGATCGACTTCAATTCCGTGATCGAGGGACTGACAGAAGAAACCTACATCGGCGATTCGCTGCGTTTGCGACAGATTTTATTGAACATTTTGTCCAATGCACTGAAATTTACTCCTGCAGGCGGCAGGGTCCAGTTCTCCATCAAGCAGCTCAGCAGGGTGGATCAGGAGACCTGGCTGAAATTTACAGTCAGCGATACTGGCATCGGCATGAGCAAAAACTTTCAAAACAGGTTGTTTGATGCCTTTGAACAGGAAAACCCAAATATTTCTCTTAAATATGGCGGCACAGGCTTAGGCCTGGCTATTTGTAAAAATCTGGTCAACCTGATGGGCGGTATCATCAACGTCCACAGTATTGAGGGAGTAGGCAGTGAGTTCAGCGTCGAAGTGAAGCTGGGATTAACAGAAAAAAGCTATCAGCGAAAGCTGCTGGATCAGGTAAAATTCCAAAACCTGAAAACATTGATCATTGACGACGATGTCGTTACCTGTGAACATGCCAGCCTGATTATGCAGGATTTGGGTATGGAAGCTGAATATGTCACCTCGGGGCCGCTGGCCGTGGCCGAAGTACGAAGCGGCATTGAAGCAGGCCAGCCTTATGATATCGTGCTGGTAGATTTGAAAATGCCGGATATGGACGGCATTGAAACCACCAGAGCCCTGCGCCGTCTGGTGGGGGCCAATACGCTGATCATCGTGATGACGGCCTATGAATGGCAGAGCGTGGAAGAAGAAGCGCGCCGGGCCGGTGTCGACTTCTTTATTGCCAAGCCGCTGTTCCGGTCGGAGCTGGTGCAGCTGTTTGAAAAAATAACCAACAGTGCCGATATTGGCCGCGAGCAGGTAATTGCCAAACGAGACGCGCAATTTACCGGCGAGCGGATACTTTTGGTAGAAGATAATGATTTGAATCTGGAGGTCGCCACCAGCCTCTTGGAAATGCGCGGCTTGGCTGTAGAGAGCGCCGTCAATGGCTTACAGGCTTTAGAAAAGTTCGGTGCCGCGCCTATCGGATATTATGACGCGATCCTGATGGATATCAGGATGCCGGTGATGGATGGTTTGGAAGCAACGAGGAATATCAGGCTGTTTGATAAGGCCGACGCTAAAACTATACCTATCATTGCGATGACGGCCAATGCTTTTGATGAAGACGTGGAAAAGTCAAAGTCGGCCGGAATGAACGCGCATTTGGCAAAACCGATCGATCCGCAGCGTTTGTTTGCTGTGTTACAGGAATTTATTTGAGCGTTTGCTAAGAGTAAATAAGGTATGGGCAAGCCCATACCTTATTTTTATCAGTGTGGGGCATCGTAGTGTTTTTTTGTAACATCTGTAGCGAAACATGAGCGGTTAAACAAGCGTGGTAAATAATATTTGCGTTTGCTTGCATTTTTGTTTAGAATTATGAGAAATGCGTATTAAGAAAATGGGGTAGCTGCTGATGAAAATAATTAATTTATTAAAAAATGAGAAGGTCTGTATCTCCTGCGAACTGTTCCCGCCTAAGGCCGGTACGGAATTGCAGAATGCCTTAAATATAGTCAGCGATATTGCTGAAATCGGGCCGCACTTTATGAGCGTTACTTATGGTGCCGGCGGTACATCGGCAGGGCAGACGCTGGCCATTGCCCGGGCAATAGAAGGCAGCAACCGTCCGGCGCTGGCGCACTTGACCTGTATCGATGCCGATGAAGTCAAGATAGATGATGTTTTAGGGCAGCTGCATACCAGCGGCGTCCAAAATATACTTGCTTTGCGTGGTGACGCTGTTAATGGCAACAGCGGCGCTTTTGCCCATGCCAGCGATTTGATGGCGAAGATCAAATCCAGCGGTGATTTCTGCGTCGGCGGTGCCTGTTATCCTGAAGGGCATCCCGAGGCCGGTTCGCTGGATAAGGATATTGCTAATACTAAGCGCAAGATAGACAGCGGCTGCGATTTTTTAGTGACGCAGATGGTGTTTGATAACAATATCATCTATAACTATATGTACCGTTTGCTGCGTCATGGCATCGACGTGCCCGTAGTGGCAGGCATCATGCCGGTGACCAACGCCAGGCAGATCAACCGCATCTGCGAATTGAGCGGCACCAAGCTGCCGCCTAACTACCGTGCTATCGTCGAAAAATTTGCCGACGACCCGGAAGCGTTGAAACAGGCCGGTATCGCTTATGCTACTGGGCAGATCGTGGACCTGATCGCCAACGGGCTGAAAAATATCCATGTTTATACCATGAATCGTCCCGAGATCATTGGCGGTATCATGAAAAATTTATCGGAGATAGTAAAATGAAATATGCAAGAGACGAAGCTGTAAGGTATATGGGGGCACGCAAAGGCGACCATGACGCGCAAATGCTGGCGGACATGGCCTATTTACAGCTGCGTAACGAAGTGCGCGCCAAAAGCTGCTGGCAGTTGTTCGAGTGCAGCGTCGATGCGGCTGGCGTTACTTTGACTGCGGGTAAGATGCGTTTTACCAGCAGGCAGCTGGGGCAGCATTTGCAGGGCTGTGGGCAGATCGCGGTTATGGCAGCCACCCTGGGCAGTGGTGCCGACAGTGCTTTGCGTCGTCTGGCGCTGACCAATGTAGCTCAGGCTGCGGCAGCTCAGGCCGTGTGCGCTGCCCTGATCGAAAGCTACTGCGACGAAGTGCAGCGCGAGATCGCTCAAGCGGTGCCGGGGCTGTATCTGAAGCCGCGCTTTTCGCCCGGCTATGGCGATTGGCAGCTGGAGGACCAGCAGAAAATATTACAGCTATTAAATTGCGAAAAGAAGATTGGGTTGACCTTGACGGACGGCTATATGCTGACACCTGTAAAATCAGTGACGGCAGTTATCGGCCTTAGCGTGGACGCGGCTGCCTGCCATACTAATAAATGCCGGGAGTGCACCAATAGCGGCTGCGAATTTAGAAAGGAATGAAAGCATGAGTTTTAGAGAACTATTAGGAAAAGAATTATTGTTTTTTGACGGAGCTACAGGCACCATGCTGCAGGCTTTGGGCTTACAGCCGGGTGAACTGCCGGAGCTGTGGAATTTTACTCATGCCGAAAAGGTACAGTCAGTACATGAAGCCTATTTGAATAATGGCTCGAATATAATTAAAAGCAACACCTTTGGCGCTAACCGCCTTAAATTTAAAGGTACGGACGTTACTGTGGATGCTGTAGTCGGCGCCGCCTTAAAAATTGGCAAAGCGGCCTGTGCCGGACGCGAAAAAGCTTTTGTGGCGCTGAACCTGGGGCCTACGGGCAAACTGTTGGCACCCTACGGCGACCTGCCCTTTGAGGAAGCGGTGGATATTTACGGCGAAATGGTTCGCAGCGGCGCTAAACATGGCGCAGACCTGATTTTGATCGAGACGATGAGCGATACCTATGAGATCAAGGCGGCGATTTTGGCGGCTAAGGAAAACAGTGATCTGCCTATTATCGTTACCCTGACCTTTGACGAGGACGGCAAGCTGCTGACCGGCGCCGACGTGCTGAGCGCCGTGGCCATGGTCGAAGGATTGGGCGTTGATGCTGTGGGCTTTAACTGTGGCCTGGGGCCCAAGCAGATGGGCAAGCTGCTGCCGCAGCTTTTGGCTGCCTGCTCGCTGCCTGTCGTACTCAACCCTAATGCGGGGCTGCCCGTCCAGCGCGACGGCCAAACTGTTTTTGACGTGGGGGCGGACGACTTTGCCGAGCTGATGCGGGATCTGGTTCCGCTGGGTATATCTGTCGTCGGTGGCTGCTGCGGCACAACGCCTGCCCATATCAAAGCGCTGATAGAAAAATGCCGCGGGCTGCAGCCCGGCGGCAAGCGTGACTGTCAGCTGACCGTAGTATCTTCCTATGGCAGGGCTGTCGTTATTGACCGTGACCCGGTGATCATCGGCGAGCGCATCAATCCTACGGGCAAGCCGCGCCTGAAGCAGGCTATTTTGGACGGCGACCTGGATTATATTTGCCGTCTGGGACTGGAGCAGCTTGACAATGACGCCCATATCCTGGACGTTAACGTAGGCGTGCCCGGTATCGATGAAGCAGCTACAGCGGCTAAAACCGTGCTGGCTTTGCAGGCTATCACCTCGGCGCCGCTGCAAATAGATACCTCTGACTACGAAACGATGGAGCGCGCCCTGCGCTTATATAATGGTAAACCGCTATTGAATTCTGTAAGCGGCAAGGATGAAGCTCTGGAAAAAGTTTTGCCGCTGGCCAAAAAATATGGCGCCGTCGTCGTAGGTCTGGCCTTAGATGACACAGGTATTACTGAGACTGCTGCTGGCCGTCTGGCCGTGGCTGCTAAAATTATTGACCGTGCGGCTGCTTACGGCATCGAAAAACGCAATATTATCATCGACCCACTGGCGCTGACCATCAGCACCGGCCCCGATAACGCTTCTGTTGACCTGGAGGTCATCCGTGCTTTGGCGGCGCAGAACGTCAAGACCATCATGGGCGTTTCCAATATCTCTTTTGGTTTGCCCGCCCGCGACGCTGCTAACAGCACCTTCTTTGCTTTGGCTTTGGAAGCAGGTCTGTCCTGCGCCATCATCAATCCGCAGAGCAAGCCCATGCTGGATGCCTATTATGCTTTCCGCGCCCTGAAAGGCATGGACGAAGGCTGTAAGGCCTATGTCAAACGCTTCGCCGATGGAGGAGCTAAAACTCAGCCCCCGGCTGTCAGCGAATATACGCTGTACGACGCTATCACTAAAGGCCTGCAGGAGCAAAGCCGCCAGGCAGTCACCAAGCTGCTGGCAAGTGAAAAGCCTTTGGACATTATTAACAGCCACATGATTCCGGCACTTGACTTTGTGGGTAACGGCTTTGAAAAGAAAAGCTTGTTCCTGCCCCAGCTGCTTATGAGCGCCGATGCGGCCAAGGCAGCCTTCGACGTGATCCGTGACCGCATGGCAGAGGGCGGCGCTGTCGAAAAGGGGGCAGCTGTCATTATTGCCACAGTTAAAGGCGATATCCACGATATAGGCAAAAACATTGTTAAGGTGCTGCTGGAAAATTACGGCTATAATGTCATCGACCTGGGTAAAGATGTACCGGTAGAAGCCGTTGTGGAAGCGGTGGCTGCCCACCAAGCGCATATCGTAGGCCTGTCGGCTTTGATGACGACTACCGTAGGCGCTATGGAAGCTACCATCAAGGCTCTGCGCGATACCTGCAGGGACTGCGACTGTAAAATCGTTGTTGGCGGCGCTGTACTGACACAGGACTATGCCGATAGCATCGGTGCAGACCACTATGCGCCTAACGCAGTGAGTGCCGTGGCCTATGTGAACGGTATTTTAGAAAAATAAGCAGCCAGAGGTTTGAGGCAAGCATTGCTGCCGGACTGTATATACAAAAAAATATACAAAGTATATTGTATACAAAGACGCACGACAAGAAAATTTTTCTCGCGGCTGTACGCGAGAGGTGGACTTGGCGTGCGTTTGTTTTAGCTAAAGTCTTTTTTATGAGGACTAAAAAGCCAGAAAGCCGCAATTACTTGTGACAGTCTTCTTACAAAAATGCCAAATAAAGCTGAATGGTATTGCAAAAGTGTAATTGTTTTTTATAAAGTTCCCAATATTGTCACAAATTGCCTTTAATGTTATAATCATTTACAGTTAGGGAGAAAAAACTGTACAAACAGTAAAGAAGGGACAGATCAACAGTGAAAATGAAAAAAATATTATCAGTGCTGCTGGCTTCTGCCGTAGCAATGAGTTTAGTCGCAGGCTGCGGCGGCGAGAAAAAAGACGCTGCTAAATCCGACGTCATCAAAGTAGGTGTTTTCCTGCCGTTGACCGGTGATAATGCTGCCGGCGGCGAATTGGAACTCCGCGGTATCAAACTTGCTAACAAACTTCATCCCGAAGTTTTGGGCAAAAAAGTCGAGCTGGTAGTAGCCGACAACAAATCCGATAAAGCTGAAGCCGCTTCCGTAGCAGCCCGCCTTATCGAAAAAGACAAAGTAAGCGTTATCGTAGGTTCCTATGGTTCTTCCCTGTCCATGGCGGCAGGCAATATCGTTAAAGACAGCAAGGTTCCCGCAGTTGGCACCAGCTGTACTAATCCGCAGGTAACTGCTAACAACGATTACTATTTCCGCGCTTGCTTCATCGATCCGTTCCAGGGTACCGTTATGGCTAACTATGCTTTCAATAAAGGCGCTAAAAAAGTTGCCATCGTACAGGAAGTATCCAACGACTATGCAGTTGGCCTGGCAAAATTCTTTAAAGAAGCTTTTGTTAAACTGACCGGTGACGAAAACAGCATCGTCGAGATCGCTAACTATCAAACCGGCGATAAAGATTTCAGTGCTATCCTGACCAATATCAAAGCTAAAAACCCTGACGCTATTTTTGCGCCTGGTAACTTTACCGAATCCGCACTGCTCGTTAAACAGGCTCGTCAGCTTGGCATTGAAGCTCCCTTCATGGGCGGCGATACCTGGGAAACTCAGGAATTCATCGATGTTGGCGGCAAAGACGTTGAAGGCGTAGCTCTTTCTACTGCTTTCGACCGTGAAAAAGCAACTACTCCGGAAGCTAAAAAATTCCTGGATGAATACGTAAAAGAGTATAAAGGCGAACCTTCCGCATTGACTGCTATGGCTTATGACGCTTACCTGATCGCTATTGACGGCATCAAACGCGCAGGCTCCACCGATACTGTTAAGATCCGCGACGCTATCGCAGCTACCAAAGATCTGGAATGTGTAACCGGTATGACTACTCTTGATAAAAACGGCGATCCCATCAAAGGCGCTGTTATCAAAACCGTTAAAGATGGCAAATTTACCTTCATCGATTTCGTAGAAGCTAAATAAATTCATCATAACCCCTTTGTTTTAAGTTGCTTTTTGTTCGTGCTCCCTTCTCCTTAAGGGAAGGGAGCCATTCTTTTTTGTCACGAGGTGTTTTTAATGGAATTTTTCCAAGCGATCGCGAATATGTCCGGTGCCAGCCTTGCTCAGCATCTGGTCAACGGCGTATCTCTCGGCAGTCTTTATGCCCTGATCGCCATCGGCTACACGATGGTTTACGGCATTTTATTGATGATAAACTTTGCACACGGCGATATCGTAATGATGGCATGTTATTTTGCCTTTTTCGGTATTACCGTTTTTCACATTCCCTGGTATATTACTTTTGTCGGCGTTATTATCGCCACTGCCATTTTGGGCGTGGTCATTGAACGAACAGCGTACCGCCCTCTGCGTGACGCTCCCAAAAATTCCGTACTTATTTCTGCTATCGGCGCTTCCTTTTTGTTAGAGAATCTGGCTAACTACCTGTTCAGCGGCCGTCCGATGCGCTTTCCCGAAATCGAACTTTTATCGCAGAACATTTCTGTCGGCGGCGTGCAGATCCAGGCCATTTGTCTGGTCATACCCGTCATCACAATCATCAGCCTGGTAGTGCTGCTGCACATCGTCAACCATACCAAAACCGGCATGGCCATGCGTGCAGTTTCCAAAGACTATGAGATCGCGCGCGTTATGGGCGTCGATATCGATAAAATCATTTCCATCACTTTTATTATCGGTTCCTCGCTGGCAGCCATCGGTGCGATCATGTGGGGCATCCGCTATCCTGGTATCACGCCTATGATGGGTGTTATGCCGGGCTTAAAGTGCTTTATCGCCGCAGTTATAGGCGGTGTCGGCAACATCAAGGGCGCAGTGCTGGGCGGCTTTATTCTGGGCCTGGGCGAGATTTTGATCGTCGCCTTCTTCCCGCAGCTTTCTGGCTATCGTGACGCGTTTGCCTTTATCGTGCTGATTATTATTTTGTTCTATAAACCTACCGGCCTTTTGGGCGAGAAAACAACGGAGAAGGTGTGACGAAGATGAAAAAGAAAGACATTTTCCTTACTTTGATCGCCGTTGCCGCACTCTTTGGCGTTGCCTGCTTCGTCCAAACCGAAATGGACTCCTACATCCGCAGGATCGCCAATCTGTGCCTGGTTTATGCGATCATCGGCTTATCTATGAACCTTACCAACGGCTTTGTTGGGCAGTTTTCACTGGGGCAGGCCGGGTTTATGGCTATCGGAGCCTATGTGGTCGGTATCTTTACCGTACCTGTTGAGCTGCGTGCCAATGTTTTTTATGCGGCACCCATGAATCCCATGATCGCCGATATCCATATGCCCCTGTGGCTGGCGCTCATTGTCGGCGGCCTCTTGGCGGCTTTAGTGGCTTTTGTCATCGGTACGCCGGTGTTGCGTCTGCGCGGCGACTATCTGGCCGTAGCGACCCTGGGCTTTTCCGAGATCATCCGTATCTGGATAACTAACGCGCAAACCATTACTAACGGCGCGCTGGGTATCAAAGATATCCCACCCCTTAACGATGTGCGTTATATCTTTTTGGCAACGGCAGTGACCTTTATCTTTATGGCCCTGCTTATCAACTCTTCCTACGGCCGTGCCTTCAAGGCTATCCGTGAGGATGAGATCGCGGCAGAAGCTATGGGCGTCAGCCTGTTCTGGCACAAAAACCTGGCTTTTATGATCAGTGCCTTTTTTGCCGGTGTGGGCGGTGGCTTGTACGGCGCTTTGCTGGGTACCGTCGATCCCAAAAACTTCCTTTTCACTTTGACCTATAACTTCCTTTTGATCATCGTTTTAGGCGGTATGGGCAGCATCACCGGCAGTATGCTGGGTGCGGTCATCGTTACGGCAGGGCTCGAATTCCTGCGCGTTTTCGACGAACCGTTGATGCTTTTCGGCATGAATATTCCTTTGTTCCGTCCCGGCTTCCGCATGGTAATTTTCTCGGTGCTTCTGATGGCCTGCGTGCTCTTCTGGCGGCATGGCATTATGGGGACGCGCGAGTTTACCTGGCAGGCCGTTCGCGACTTCTGTAAAAATCCTCTCAGCCTGTTTGGGCGGAAAGGAGCAGAAAGATGATTTTAAAAACCGATAATATCACTATGCAGTTCGGCGGTGTTACTGCCGTCAACCTGCTCAATATCGAGATCAACGAGCATGAGATCGTTGCTTTGATTGGCCCTAACGGTGCCGGCAAGACGACGGCCTTTAATATGATCACCGGCGTTTATACGCCTACCAGCGGCGACGTAGTGTATACCGACGCCAAAGGTGAACAGCAGACCATTACCGGCAAACGCCCCAGCGAGATCGCTAAAATGGGTGTGGCACGTACCTTCCAGAATATCCGACTGTTCAAAAACTTATCCGTGTACGAAAACGTTATGATCGCCAAGCATCTGCATCTTAAATCCGACTTTATGTCGGCTGCGCTGCACCTGCCCTGGTACAATAAAGAGCAGCGCGAGATGGAAGCTTCCGTAGAAGAATTACTGCGCAAGGTAGACCTGTGGGAGCTGCGCCACGAAAAATCCTCCAGCCTGCCTTACGGCCAGCAGCGCCGTCTGGAAATCGTCCGTGCTTTGGCTACAGGCCCACGCCTGCTGCTGCTGGACGAACCGGCTGCAGGTATGAACCCCAAAGAAACAGAAGAACTGACGGACTTTATCCGTCAGATCCGTGACGAATACAAGCTGACCGTCTTTATGATCGAGCATCATATGGATCTGGTCATGGAAATCTCTGACCGTATTTACGTTTTAGATTTTGGTATGACCATTGCCGAAGGTACGCCGGAAGAGATCCAAAATAACAAATGCGTTATCGACGCTTACCTGGGGGTGGATGAAGATGCTTAGAGTAGAAGACTTATTTGTAGCTTACGGCGGCATCGAAGCACTCAAAGGTATTTCGCTGGAAGTACCCGAAGGCAAGATCGTAACGCTGATCGGAGCTAACGGTGCCGGCAAAAGCACCCTGCTGCGCACTATCGTTGGTTTGGTGAAGCCTAAAAGCGGTATCATCACCTACAACGAGCAGAACATCACCGGGCTCAATTCCCAGAAAATAGTTAAAACAGGTATCACGCTGGTGCCGGAAGGCCGCCGCGTGTTCCCAAACCTTACCGTACTGGAGAACTTGCAGATCGGCGCTTATATGCGCAATGATAAAGAAGAGATAGCCAAAGACATCAAATGGGTGTATGAGCTGTTCCCACGCTTGCAGGAACGCAGCTGGCAAATGGCGGGTACTCTGTCCGGTGGCGAGCAGCAAATGCTGGCGGTAGGCCGGGCCCTTTTGTCGCGGCCGCAGCTGATGATGATGGACGAACCTTCCTTAGGCTTGGCGCCGCTGATCATCAAAGATATTTTTAATATCATTCAGGAGATCAACAGCCGTGGCATGACCATCCTGCTGATCGAGCAGAACGCCAATATGGCGTTGAAGATCGCCCACCATGCTTATGTACTGGAAACCGGCAAAATCACTCTGACCGGTACAGGTCAGGAACTGCTGGAAAATTCCGATATCAAAGCCGCTTATCTGGGCAAAAAACGTAACCAAAAATAAACGTAGCAGTCGGCAGTTATCTGCCGGCTGTTTTTGCATTTGCAGCATTATCTTGCGAAAATAGTCAGAACAGGCTATCATATAAGCAGAGAATGGTGGTAAATAATGATAGAAATTTTTTTGAATTGGGTCAGACGTCACCGTGAACTGCTGCGCTTTGCCGCTTTGGCGGTGCTGATCCTCTGTGCTTTGTGGCAGCTGCACAGCTCGCCCTATATATTTCATCCCTCGTCAGTCGAGGACGTGCGCCGCTGGGTTGCATCTTATGGTACGTTAGGGCCGCTGGTCTATATCGCGTTATATACGGTACGGCCGCTGCTGTTTTTTCCAAGTTTGTTTTTGAACCTCAGCGCCAGTATTTTATTCGGCCCTTTGCTGGGCGTCGTTTATTTGCTGCTGGGCGGTCTGGGCAGTGCGGTTTTGTGCTACTTTTTAGGCCATTCCGGCGGTGGCAGGCGTCTACTCGACCGCTATGGCGGCCGCTGGGGTGAAAGGCTGACCAATTATTTGGGCGGCAGCGGCGGTTTCGGTAAAATGCTGTGGCTGCGCACTGTGCCTATTTTTCCTTATGACCCGGTCAGCATCATTGCCGGTTGCTGTAATATGCGTTTGCAGCTTTATGCGGCGGCAACGGTGCTGGGCATGCTGCCCGGCGCTATCGCCTACAACCTGCTGGCCGACTCGCTTTTAGGCGGGCAGGGGCTGTACTTGTCTATCGCCGTAGTGATAGCCGCTTTTGGTATTCCCCTGGCCTGGTGGGCCCTTGGCGGTGAACATAAAAAGTTAAAGGAGTAGATAGTGATGAAGGTTTACGTTTGGCGACACAATAAAACTTATCACAGCCACAGTATGATCAATGAACCCTGCGTGCAAAGCCACTTTTATCTGGATGCGCTGGCCATAGTGGCAGCCGACAGTCTGGAAGAAGCGCTGGCGAAGCTGGAAGCACAGCATGCGGGCTGGCGTATTGAAGACTTGCGCCAACTGACTCCTAAGGTATATGCTTTAGACGAAGCCCAGGTTATTTTTACAGAAGTCCGCGGCTCCATCGCGGAATAGGAAGGCGATAACATGGATAAAACAGTAGAAATGGAAATGAAGTTGACGATTGCCCATAAGGATTTAAAAAAACTTTTGGCCTCCGATCTGATCGTCGGTAAAACAGTCAAAGGCAGCTTTGCCAAACAAGAGCTGGTAACCACCTATTACGATACGGACGCCTATAAGCTGACCGAGGCGGGGATGGCCTACCGTATCCGCAGGAACGGCAAGAAATACGAAGCTACTATCAAAACAGAACAGGCTTCCGGCGGTGGCCTTTCGGCGCGCCGCGAGTTTAATATCCCCCTTAAAAAGCAGGAACCAGTACTTACAGGCTTTGCCGAGCTGGGACTGGAAGCCGACCTGGAAGCGCTGCTGGCAGGCGACGAGCTGCACATGCTGTTTACCGTAGAAGTAAAGCGGGAAGTACGGCTTTTGCAGGTGACGCCGGGCACGGTTTTGGAAATGGCTATTGACCAGGGCCGTATCACGGCAGGTAAGCAAAAAGAAAAAATCGACGAAGTAGAGTTGGAGATCAAGGATGGCACTAAAGCCGATCTGCTGGAATTTACTGCCCAGCTGGCTGCCAAAGTACCCGTTTTCATCGAACCCCGCAGCAAATTCGCCCGTGGGCTGCATTTGCTGGGTAACGGCAAAGAACATGAGCTGCCCAAAGGCCGGCTCAAGATCGACCGCGGCGGTATGGTGCAGGACGAACTGAGCAAATTACTGGAATATTACAGCGACCGTATCTTACAGCTGCAAAACAAGCTGCGTGACGACAGCAACCTGCTTGTACAGGCCGATAAGCTGCTGCTGCCCCAATTTAAGCATCTGCAGGCGCTGCTGGCGCTCATCAAACCGCTACTGGCCGACGGTGAATACGATAAGATGCGTAAGCTGCTGGCCGAACCGGCAGGTACATTGGACGTGTTGTTCCGCTACAAACGGCTGCTGCTACAATGGCAGGCGCTGCACGGGACTGCAGGCAGCAACTGGCTGCAAAGGCCGCTGCTGGCCGAAAAGCTGACGGAAGCCATGGAAAGCATTTTAGCCGAGATCAACAAACAGATAGAGCAGGGCGTTTACAGCCGCTGTATCTTCAGGCTTTTGGCCTGGACAGAACAATCGCTGTGGCAGAACAGCTACTATGTGGAAGTGGAGCAGCTGGCAGGCTGCCGCATCGAAGACTGGTATAACCTGCTGAAGGAGCTGGAGATCAAGGGCGAAAAAATCGACGAAGCGCAGGCCAAAAGTATCCTGCGTATCTGCGAGGCCATGTATTACTCCCGCCGTAGCCTCAAAATAGACAGGATCAGCAAAACGGCATGGAAGGATATCCAAGAGCTGTATAAACGCATCCAGGTGCTGGTTTACGATGTATACAGCAGCAAATGCCTGCTTAACTGCATCAAAGGCAACAACAGCCGCGCCCTTTACCGCGACAGCGGCCTTTTGATAGGTTGGCGGTTGCAGTCTATGCAGGCGACCAACGTTAAAGTCTTTAAAGCTTACAGCAAAGTGCTGGAAGACTTAAAAAAATAAAATAGAATATCAAAGTAAAACCTCTAAATAGGGCAAATTATTTGTGCTTTGGGCAACTTAAAGCAGACGTTCAGAAAAAAAGAATGTCTGCTTTTTTGTGTTGAAAAATAAAAAAATCAGAAGTGGCTAAGCAGATGCTGTTGCGCTGACAACACTTTTAAATTTTTTATAGGTCGGCAATAAAAATACAAGAAAAAGCACACGAAAATAAAATTGAAAAAGTATTTGTAATTCCTAAAAAATGCACAGGCAACAGAGGCCTTAACGCTAGCTGTAGTGCGGAGTAAGGATGCCTGTTGCTACGGCAACGAAAAGTTAAATAATTGTTTAACTTAATTAAATAATTGGCGACAATAATGTAAAGGTTTGGGTAAGATTAAACATCAACTAAAAAAATTTAAAGGGTTACAATGTAGTTAAGGAATCTAAGGTTCCCCAAAACTCCATGGAGAAGTTTTAGGCAGGGTATTTAAAGAAGTGAGGTGAGCTATATGACACCGGCAGTAAAATGTTTGATCGTTCTGGCAATCGTGGCTCTATTATTTATTACTGAACTTATTCCTCTGGCCATCACCGCTATGAGCGGCGCTATCGCTTGCGGGCTCTTGGGTTTTATCCCCGCAAAACAGGTTTTCTCAGGTCTTTCTGATTCCACGGTAGTACTTTTTGCAGGTATGTTCGTTGTTGGTGCGGCCATGTTCCATACAGGTTTAGCGCAAAAAATAGGTATTTCCATCGTCAGGTTTTCCGGTACCAGCGAAAATAGCCTGATGTTTGGTATCATGATCGTCGGCGCGGGTCTTTCCTCCGTCCTGTCTAACACAGGTACGGCAGCCTGTCTGATGCCTGTCGTTTTAGGTATCTGCGCCGCAGCTAAGATCCCGGCATCTCGCCAGCTGATGCCCTTGGCCTATGCGGCCGGCGTTGGCGGCATCATTACATTGGTCGGCACACCGCCTAACATCATTGTTTCTGGTGCGTTGAAATCCTTTGGTTATGAACCGTTTTCTTTCTTTGAATTTGCCTGGATCGGTATCCCGATCACCGTTGTAGCAATCATTTATATGATGTTCCTTGGCAAGTATCTACTGCCAAAGGCCGAGCTTGACGCAGACCAGGAGATCGAACAGGAAATAGAAGCTACAGTACATGACGGTAAAAAGCAGATCATTTCCGGCTTGATCCTGATTGTTGTAGTTTTAGTTATGGCCCTGGATATCAAAGGTATCTCATTGGAAATGGCAGCGATCATCGGTGCGTTGGTTTGCGTACTCTCGGGCTGCCTGACTGAAAAACAGGCCTATTCTTCTATCGACTGGGTAACTATTTTTCTGTTCGCAGGTATGATGCCTGTTTCACAGGCCATGGATAAAACCGGTGCAGGCAAATTGATTGCCGAGTGGGCAGTAAGCCTGATGGGCGGCGCGCCTACTCCGATCATTATGACCGCGGTACTGTTTATCATCTCCTGCGGCTTGACCCAGTTTATGTCTAACACGGCCGCCGCCGCATTGCTGGCACCTGTTGGCGTAGCCATCTCCCAACAGTTGGGCGCATCCCCGAAAGCCGTTTTGATGGCGATCGGCGTAGCAGCCTCCTGTGCCTTCGCAACTCCGGTCGGCACGCCTCCCTGTACGCTGGTACTTGGCCCCGGCAACTACAAGTTTATGGACTATGTGAAAGTCGGTGTACCGCTTGTAATTCTGTGCTTCATCGTTTCCATCATCGTTATCCCGATGGTTTGGCCTTTCTTCCCCGGTTAATGGGACGACTGAGGAAGGATTGTATATAAATTTCTCCTTTTAAAACAGTCAGGCGCCCGTAAGGGCGCCTGAGCTGTGACTTTACCAGGTGATTCATTTTGATGTATAAGAAAGAAGGTGCGTTAGAATGGGTGCAGAATTTATTGCAAGTAGTATCTTGGTTACTATTGTTGCTGTTTGTACGTGGTTGGTAAAAAGCTGACCGTTACGAAGCATAACCATCTTTATAAAACTCAAGCCCGCTCCTGTTTACAGGAGCGGGCTTGAGTTTTTGGTAAATAATTAAAGCTTTATTCAAAACAAATTAGCCAGCAGGGGCAGCAGTAACGGCGCTAAAATAGAAGTAGCGATACCGGTAAGGCCAATAGCAACGCCGCCGATAGCAAGCTGCAGTGCACTTTTATTGACACAGGCACTTGTGCCGAGACCGTGGCTGGAAGCGCCGATAGCCAAACCGATAGCGATGTCGTTTTTAAAGCCCAGCAAAGCCAAAATCTTGTGGTTGAAGGTGGAGCCGAACATACCTGTAAAAATAACGCAGGCTGCTGTTAAAGAGGGTATACCGCCGATAACGCTGGAAATATCCATCGCGATAGGGGTAGTTACCGATTTGGGGACCAGTGAGAGCAGTACCTGATTGCTGGCGCCGAACAGCTTGCCACAGACGAAGATGGAAACGATGCCGACGACGGTAGCGACGATAACGCCGCTGACGATAACGGCAAGGTTATCTTTAAGCGTTTGGCGGTTGCGGTACAGTGGCAGTGCCAAAGCTACCGTGGCAGGACCCAGCAAAAAGTTGATGAAGCTGGCGCCGGCTTCGTAGTGATGGTAGGTGACGTGGGGAGCCTGAAAGTAGATGATGCCCATGATTATGGGGCAGGCCAGCACGAAGGGCGGGATAATATTAAGCTCGAAGCGGTTGACGACCAGCTCGCAGAAAACATAGACGATGATGGTGAGCCCGATACCGAACATGGGTGAGTTAAGTAAAGTGTCAGGAAAAAGCATTAGTTTTTGCCCCCTTTGCTATGTTTGGAAACCAGCTCGACAAAGGCCGTAGTGGTGACCAGAATGATGAGGCTGCTGACGATGATGGTAATAAAGATAGCCACGCTTTCGGCCTTGATGATGTCTAAATACAGCAGCATGCTGATGCCGGCCGGTAAAAAAAGCATACCCATTTTTTCGATCAAAATGGTGCAGGCGTCTTCCACGCTTGCTTCGCGGATCACTCCGGTCAAAAGCAGTACCGCCAGCAGGATCATACCCAGCAGCGCCGGTGGAAAAGCGATATGCAGGGCTTGTAAAAGCAAAACACTGACCCATTGCAGAGTCAGCAAAATAGCGATGCCGCGTAGGATGGAACCAGGTGTCATAATAAATCCCCTCGATTTTTGTATGGAATAACTCTTATTGTACTATTGCCTGTTTGTTTGTCAAGATTTTGCTGAATTAAAATAATAATAAAACTATTTGACTTTTTGACCTTTGGTGTTTATAATAAAAAATAAGGAAGCTGGCAATGCCTGCTTCCTTGCAAATTAGCTTATTTAAAGGCGATGTAGATATTGGTTAAAAGTATGAGGCCCAAAAGCCCCATGGCAAAAAGCCCCAGCAACTCGAAGCGGTACATGGAAACTTCTTCGTTGAGCAGCGTGTAGCTACGCTGGATGACGTGGATCTTGTTTTCGATGTTGTCTTTCCAGACGGAGGCACGCAAAAGCGCCAGATAACGGGTGTAGATGCGGGCGTAGAAAATATCTTCTGTGACCTGCAAGGCATTGTTGATATTGCTGGTCAGGCTGCTGACATCGGCCATCAGTTCCATCAGGTTGCCGCGGATTTGGCGGTAACTTTCAAGACGGGTGGCTTTGCTGGTCATATTGGCCTCTTCCAGTTCATCGTAGGTTTGGTCGATGGCGTTGTTTAAAGCGTTGTCGTAGTAGCGCAGCTCCAGGAACTGGGCATTGGCAAATTCCAGCAGGTCGGGTACGTCAAGGCTGCCGCTTTGGTCGTATACCACGGCTGAATCCCAGGCTAGGTATGTAACGTCGTCGGCGTAGGAGAAGCTGTTTTCCAGCGTTTCCCGGCGGGTCTGCTGGCTGACCGGTGCGCGGTCTTTAAGCAGCAGGGGCACCAGGTCCCATTCGGGCATTTTTTCTTTGAAGTAGTACACGACGAAGTCCTCGTCGAAATCCGAAACGCGCTCGTTGGAGCAAGCGGGACGGATGGTTTCGAGAACGGCGTCCAGATAGTGGCGGATCTCTTCTTCTGGCATATTTTCACTGATGATGGCCATGTCGAGATATTCGTCGTAGGTAACATCGTCTTCAAAGGGAATGCGGATGATAAGGCTGATAACGCCCAGGTCAAAAATACGGGCTTTGATCTCGGCCAGATAGGTTTGGCCGCCCAGCTCCATTTCGTGGGAGCCCAGTTCTACTAAAACCGGCGGGTCTTTAAAGGTGATGGATTTTGTAGATATTCTGTCCAGACGTAAACGGGACGCGATCTTGTTGCGGCTGGTCCACAGGGCCTGTACAAGATCCAGATTGATTTCGTCGGCGACGTCGAACAATCGGTAAACGATCATGGATGTATTCATACTTGCCTCCATTATATTACTTGATGTTTGTTGAGACCGGCACGTTGGCAGCAGCTTTGGTGCTGCGGTAAAACGGCAGGTGCCTAAATGGTGTATTCGCCGCAGAGTTTAGTTTCCCTGCGTGACGATAAAAAATTTCTGTAAAAATAAGTGAACAAACCCTAAATTTGATGATAGTCAGGAGGTGTAGCGCTATGCAAGAACGCTACAGTGAAGAAGTAAAAAGTATTTTGGAAGCCGCACAGCAGCAGGCTGTAATGAATTATCAGCAGGAACTGGGCTGCGCGCATCTTTTGGTGGCTTTGGGCAGCAGCGAAGGCTTTTTTAGATTTTTGCTGGCCAATGTCAAGGCCGACGAAAAGACTTTTTTGCAGGAAGCTAAGGCTTTGATGCAGCGTATCCCTTCGGTGAAGGGGCAGGACCGGCAGCTGATGATGAGCACTGCTTTGGCGCGGGTGATCGGACTGGCGTCGCAGGCAGCCGGCGAGGGCGAAGTTAATATCGGCCATGTGGTCGCTGCTTTGGCCAGCGATGGTGACAGCGATGCTGTTTCGCTGCTGAAAAAATATGGTATCGATAAGAAAAAAATAGAGGGCTTATATATGGCTTATACCAGCGGCCAGGCTGACGAGGAAAGTAAGCAGACCCTGGAAAAATACGGTCAGGACTTGACCGCTAAGGCTATGGACGGCAAGCTCGACCCGGTGATCGGCCGTGATGAGGAGATACGCCGCGTGATCGAGATTTTGTCGCGCCGCAAAAAGAACAATCCGGTACTGATCGGCGAGCCGGGCGTTGGTAAAACCGCCATCGCCGAAGGTTTGGCAAGGCGTATCGTTGCCGGTGACGTGCCGGAAAACTTGAAGAATAAAACCCTGTATGCTTTAGACCTGGCGTCTTTGGTCGCCGGTGCTAAATACCGTGGTGAATTTGAAGAGCGGTTGAAAAAAGTACTGAAGGTCATTTCCGACTCTGCCGGGCAGATAATTATGTTTATCGACGAGCTGCACACTGTTGTGGGTGCGGGCGCTGCCGAAGGGGCGATGGATGCCGGTAATATTTTAAAACCGCTGTTGGCCCGTGGTGAGCTGCGCTGCATTGGCGCCACTACTCTGAACGAGTACCGCAAGTATATCGAAAAAGACAGTGCCTTAGAGCGCCGATTCCAACCGGTAATGGTAAAACAGCCAGGGGTTGAGGATACTATTTCGATCCTGCGTGGTTTGAAGGAGCGGTACGAGGTGCATCACGGCGTGCGGATCAAGGATGCGGCTTTGGTGGCGGCTGCTGTTTTGAGCAACCGTTATATAAACGACCGGTTTCTGCCTGATAAGGCTATCGACCTGGTGGACGAGGCTGCGGCCCGTTTGCGTACAGAGATAGATTCGCTGCCGGCAGCTTTGGACGAGAGCAAGCGCCGTATTTTGCAATTAGAGATCGAAGCGCAGGCTTTGGGCAAAGAGCAGGACGAGCAGTCTAAAGAACGCTTGGCAAAAATAGAAGAAGAACTGGCCGAGCTGCGCAAGGAAAACGAGGAGCTGGTAAAACGCTGGGACAGCGAAAAGGCTTCTATCGCCCGTGTGCGCGAAGTAAAAAAAGAGATCGACGCCGTGAAACAGGAAATGGAAGGCGCAGAGCGCAGCTATGACCTGAATAAGCTGGCTGAATTGAAATACGGCCGTTTGCCTGCTTTGGAAAAAGAATTGTCCGAAGTGGAGGCCCACAATAAAAACGAGCAGGATAACGTGCTGCTGAAGGAAGAAGTGGACGAAGAGGATATTGCCAAGGTTGTCAGCACCTGGACCGGTATCCCAGTCACACGGCTGAACGGCGGCGAGCGCGAGAAGCTGGTGCATTTGGAGGATATCCTGCATCAGCGGGTAGTTGGTCAGGATGATGCTGTTAAGGCCGTCAGCGAAGCTGTTGTTCGTGCCCGTGCCGGCATCAAGGATCCCAGCCGTCCCATCGGCTCCTTTATCTTCCTGGGGCCTACAGGCGTAGGCAAAACCGAGCTGGCTAAAGCGCTGGCCGAGATTTTGTTCGACGACGAGCGTAATATGATCCGTATCGACATGAGCGAATATATGGAGAAGCATACTGTTTCTCGTTTGATAGGTGCGCCTCCTGGCTATGTTGGTTATGACGAGGGTGGTCAGCTGACCGAGGCGGTACGCCGCCATCCTTATTCGGTAATTTTGCTGGATGAGATCGAAAAGGCGCACGCCGATGTGTTCAACGTACTGCTGCAAGTGCTGGACGACGGACGTTTGACTGACGGACAGGGCCGCAACGTGGACTTTAAAAACACGCTGATCATTATGACCAGCAATCTGGGCTCGGCCGAGATTATGAAGAAACAGGGGCAGGTCACCCGCGACGATATCCAGGGGCTGCTGATGCAGTTCTTCCGTCCTGAGTTCTTGAACCGTGTGGACGATATCGTGGTCTTTAAAGCTTTGGAAAGAGAGCAGATCAACGACATCGTGAAGATGATTTTGCAAGAGTTGGATGAAAGGCTGGAAAAACAGCTGGATCTGACTTTGACCTGGAGCGACGAGGCGGTGGCTTATCTGGCAGACGCCGGCTTCGATCCTGCCTTTGGTGCCCGTCCGCTGAAACGCTTGATTGTACATACAGTAGAAAACCTGCTGGGTAAAAAAATCGTCAGCGGCGAGATCAAGAGCGGCGAAACTGTGCGCGTAGTGCTGAAAAACGGCGCTATCGACCTGGAGCAGTCGGCCTGAGCATTAAATAACTAAAGATTTTTTCAAAACAGGGCTGTGTTCATTGAACGCGGCCCTGTTTGCGTATATAATGAAGATATAAGAAGTATTCTATTTTGGAAGGAGTGATCAGAATGTCGAAAAAGGTATTGATCATCGGTGGTGTTGCTGCCGGTATGAAAACGGCCTCGCGCCTGCGCCGCAGAGATAAGGACGTACAGATAACTGTGTTGGAGCGTGGCCCGCAGGTAAGCTACGGCGCATGCGGGTTTCCTTATTACATCGGTGGCGACGTGAAGGATTTTACCAGCTTTACCCATACGCCGCAGGGCTTTGCCCGTGATGCGGAGTTCTTTAAAAATGTGAAGGGCTTTGATGTACTGACAGGACATGAAGCGCTGAAAATAGACCGGACGGAAAAAATGGTGACGGTGCTGGATAAGGCCAGTGGCACCCAGAAGGAAATGACTTACGACGTATTGGTGCTGGGGACAGGCTCAACGCCCGTGCGACTGCCTGTTCCGGGTGCAGAGTTGGGCGGTATCCATAACTTCTGGTTCCCCTGGGAGACACTGATGGTGAAAGAGGAAATGGAAGCCTATAAGGTGACCGACGTAGTTATCGTCGGTGCCGGGCTGATCGGCATGGAGCTGGCCGAGGCTTTCCATAAGCAGGGCCTGACGGTGAACATCGTCGAGATGCAGGATCGCATTTTGCCACAGATGCTGGATCTGGAAATAGCAGACCTGGTGAAGAAGCCGGTAGAAAAAGCTGGCATTAAGCTATATTTGGGCGAAAAAACCATGGGCTTTGAGGGCCAGGACGGACGTGTAACAGCCGTTAAGACTGATAAGCGGACGATACCGGCGCAGCTGGTAATCGTAGCCGTAGGCGTGCGCCCTAATACGGAGCTGGCTAAGGACGCAGGGCTGGATATTGGCCCCAGCGGCGCTATTGCCGTCAACGAATATTTGCAGACCAGCGACCCGGCGATCTATGCCGGTGGCGACTGTGCAGAAAATACTAATATTGTGACCAAAGGCAAAATGTTCGCACCGATGGGTTCGACGGCTAATAAGCATGGCCGTGTCATCGCTGATAATATCTGCGGCGACGGCGTTAAATATCCCGGCGTTTTGGGTACGGGCATTTGCCAGATAATGAACTGGCAGGCTGGCAGCACCGGCTGGAACGAGCGTACAGCTACAGCGGCAGGCATCGAATTTGCATCGGTAGTAGTGCCGGGATTTGACCGACTGGGTTATATGCCGGGCGCGCAGCGGGTGATCGTTAAGCTGTTGGCAGATGTTAAGACCCAGAAGGTCATCGGCGCACAGGTAGTTGGCACCGGCGGCGTGGATAAACGGGTTGATGCTTTGGCAACGGCGCTGACCTTTGGCGCTACGCTGGAGGATTTAAGCAATATTGATTTTGCCTATGCACCGCCCTTTAACGGGCCGATAGACAATATCGCTACGGCGGCCAACGTGTTGATGAATAAAATAGAAGGACGTTTGCGCAGCATCAATCCCAAGGATTTTAAAGAACTGCGTAAAAACGACGAATATACTTTGGTCGATGTGCGTTCGCCCGGCGAGTTTAAAGCTAACCGTATCGCGGGCTGCACTAATATGATCAATCTGCCGCTGGGTACTATCCGCGGCGGGGCTGAGACTGACCTGCCCGATAAGGATGCCAAGCTGGTCTGCTCGTGCCAGATCAATCTGCGTGGTTATGAAGCGGAAACCATGCTGCGGGCTTTGGGGTATAAAAATGTACAGAGCCTGGAAGGAAGTATGAGTGGCTGGCCGTATGAAACCGAAAGCGGCGAGAAAAAATAGAAGAATAGTTTGAAAACTTTGCGATAGGCAATTTCTATATTCGATATAGAAATTGCCTATTTTTCATTTAGGGGGGCTTAGAATATAATGAAACTAAAGAAATTTAGATAGTTTGGAGAGTAGATATATGAAGATATTAGTAATCAATTGCGGCAGTTCATCTATTAAATTTCAATTATTGGAAATGACTTCGGAAAAATTGTTGGCCAAAGGACAAATAGAACGCATTGGCATGGACGGCAGCCTTTTAAAAATACGCGGTAAGCATGAGTATGTGATAGAAATCAAAAGAACTATAAAAGATCATCGGACCGGAATAAACTTGATTTTAGAGAGTTTGACAGATGCTAATTATGGTGTGATCCAATCATTGCAGGAAATAGACTGTGTAGGACACAGAGTTGTACACGGCGGAGAAAAGTTTAAAGAAGCGGTCGTTATTACAGGTGAGGTTTTAAAAACAATTAGTTCTTGTATAACTATTGCGCCGCTGCATAATCCTGTAAATTTAGAAGGCATAAAAATATGTTTAGAGCTGTTCCCCGATATGCAGCAAGTTGCTGTTTTTGATACGGCTTTCCATCAGACGATACCAGAAACGGCCTATCTTTATGGTTTGCCATATGAATTATATATAAAGTATGGTATTCGCAGATACGGCTTTCATGGCATATCGCATCAGTATGTTACGCACAAGGTGGCTCAAAAAATGGGACGCAAAGTAGAAGATTTAAAAATAATCACGTGTCATTTAGGTAATGGTGCCAGTATTGATGCAGTAAAAAATGGCAGGTCCATAGATACAAGTATGGGATTTACCCCACTTGAAGGATTAGTTATGGGAACCCGTTCCGGTGAAATAGACCCTGCTATCATTCCGTTTATTATGGAACAGGAGGATATGACCGGAAGACAAGTTTATCGTTATTTGAATAATAAATCGGGTATTTTAGGCTTATCTGGGTTATCCAGTGATTTTAGGGACTTGGAAAGCGCCGCACGTGTTGGAGACCGACGTGCGCAATTAGCAATAGATGTATTTGCCTATCAGGTCAAAAAATATATTGGCAGTTATGTTGTTACTATGGGTGGTGTAGATGCGATAGTTTTTACAGCTGGGCTGGGAGAAAATTCTCCGTATATGAGGGAGCAAATTTGTGATGGTCTAGAAGTTATTGGCGCTAAATTAGACTTAGAAAAGAATAAGGTGCAAGGGAAAAATACCAAGATCAGCAGAACTGATTCAAATGTAGAACTTTGGACGGTTTTAACTAACGAGGAACTGATGATTGCCAGAGAAACGCAGCGGCTATACGAGGTGCATTAAAATTTAAAAGGAGATGATAATAAATGAAAAAGAAGATTTTGATCAAAAATGGTATTGTGATCGATCCGCTGCTAGGGCTACAGGAAAAGAGAGACTTATACATACAAAATGGGAAAATCGTTGAACAAAAAGATCTTTCTGGCGTCGATATCCTTGTAGATGCAGAAGGTGCATATGTTTTTCCGGGTTTGATAGATTATCATAGCCATATATTTTATGACAATACAGAAATAGGTATAGAACCGGATTTGCACATGTTGCCGCAGGGTGTAACTTTAACTGTTGACGCGGGCAGCGCTGGTGTAGCAAACATCCAAAGTTTACTGGATAACGTTATTTGCCGTTCTAAAATGAGGGTAAAGGCTTTTGTGAATGTTTGTCCCAGCGGACTTGCAACAATGAAGTTCCATGAAAATGTTGATCCTAAATACTGGAATAAGGAGCGGCTGCAAGAAGTTCTTGAAAAAAACAAAGATACGGTGTTGGGATTAAAGGTGCGGATCAGCAAAGATATTGTAGGAGATTTGGGACTCGATGTTTTAAAGCAGGCGGTCCAATTGGCAGAATCATTGCAGACAAATCTGGTAGTACATGTGACCGACCCACCCGAAAATATGGGCGTAATAGTTGATTGTCTTAGAAGTGGAGATGTATTAGCACATTGCTATCATGGTACTGGTCATACGATTTTAGATGAAAATAAAAAGGTGCTGGAGAAAGTTGTTGCTGCTCAAAAACGCGGAGTAGTGATAGATGCTGCTAATGGCGGCAATCATTGGTCGTTTGCTGTAGCTGAAAAGGCGTTGCAGCAAGGATTTTTGCCCGATATCATTTCTACTGATATCACAACAAAAACAGTTTTTAAAGATCCTGTTTTTGCCTTGCCTTATATTATGTCTAAATATTTAATGTTAGGTATGGATTTGATAGATGTGGTTGCCAGATGTACCAGCATCCCGGCTAAAGTTTTAGGGCTGGAAAGCAAACTTGGATCCTTGCAAAACGGGTTTGAAGCGGATGCAGTAGTCTTTAAGCTGGTTGATAAAGAAATAAGCTTTACCGATACGCAAGGGCAAAACCGTATTGGCAAACAGGTTTTAGTGCCACAACTTACTGTTTGTCAGGGAGAGATAGTATATAGGAGCATTTTACTATGAGAGGAGTATTTTTATGAAACTGTTAGAAGGAGTAAAAATTTTAGATATTTCTACCGTTATTGCTGCGCCTTTTGCTGCAGGACTAATGGCAGATTTTGGAGCGGAAGTAATAAAAATAGAAATGCCGGATGGCGGTGATCCGTTTAGAAGATTGGGGCCATATCACGATGGTAATGCAATGAGATTTGCGTGTATGGGACGCAATAAAAAATCTATCACTTTAGATTTAAGGACTGCAAAAGGTAAAAAAATATTTTTGGATTTAGTGGCTAAAAGTGATGTGGTTATTGAGAACTTTAGAACAGGTACATTGGATAAATGGGGCATTGGTTACGAAGAAATGAAAAAAAGGCAGCCTGATATTATTTTGAGCCATGTAACAGGTTATGGACAAACAGGCCCTTATAAGAATATTCCCGGGTTTGGTACACCTGCAACTGCATATTCTGGTATGACATATATTACCGGTTATCCTGATAGGCCTCCAGTTAGTCCGTCTTTTTCTTTAACCGACTATATTGCCGGACTTTATACAGCAATGGGTATCATGATGGGCATGTATCATAGGGACGCACTGCACGGAAAAGGCCAGGAAATAGATGTTAGTTTGTATGAAGGTATATTTAGATTTATGGAGATATTGTGTGCTGATTATGATAAAAATGGCATTATTCGTGAACGTAAACCAAAACTTAACGGAACTTCAAGTCCCGGCGGCACTTATCAAACCAAAGATAACAAATGGGTGGTTTTGGTTTGCAGTACTGATAGAACCTGGGAGTACCTGGCAAAGGCTATGCACAGAGAAGATTTGATGCAGAATCCGTTGTATGTGACGATGAAAGAACGTGTAAAGAATGATGATTCTTTGGATAATATTGTTAAGGCCTGGATCAAAAGCAAAAATTATTTAGAATTAAAAGAAATTGTTGATGCTGCAGGAGTGCCTGTTAATTTGGTATACAGCATTGAAGATATTTTTGAAGATCCGCATTATCAGGCTCGCAATAATATTATAGAAATGCTACACCCTGTATTAGGATCCATAAAAATGCCTGGGGTCACACCTGTATTCAGCGAAACTCCGGGTGAAATAAAGTGGGTCGGCCCCGAACTTGGTGCGCATAATGCAGAGGTTTATCAGGATATTTTAGGTTATACTAATGATTTGCTGGATGCCTTGAAAAAAGAAGGTGTGATATAAAATGCTAGATATGAAGAGATTGCCTTCTGAAATTAAAATTTGCGAAGTAGGGCCCAGAGACGGACTGCAAAATGAAGAAAAAAATTTAAGCACAGAAGAAAAAGTTGAGTTGATTGAACTGGCAGCAGAGGCTGGGGCTAAAGTTATAGAAATAGGATCTTTTGTCAATCCTAAAGCAGTGCCGCAAATGGCAGACACGGATGCAGTAGCACGGAAAATAAACCGAAAGGCAGATGTTGAATACAGGGCGCTTATTTTTAATATGCAGGGCTTAGAGAGAGCTGAAGCAGCGGGTATAACAAAAGCAAAAGTTACCGTATCTGCCAGCAGATCACATTGTTTGAGAAATATGAATAAAACCCCGGAAGAAGCGGTAGCATCATTTGCAACGATTGCCGAATATGCCGAAGCGAAGGGTATAGTTTTATCTGCTGCCATTTCAACAGCATTCGGGTGTTCCATTGATGGAACTATACCTTTTGAACAAGTACTCTCTATTATCTTTCAATTGCGGAAGTTAGGAGTACAGGAAATTTCATTGTCGGATACTACAGGAATGGCTAATCCGCTGCAGGTTTATACTTATGGCTCTGAAATAGTAAAACTGTTTCCTGATATTAGCTGGGTCTTTCATTTCCACGATACACGCGGTATGGGTTTGGCTAATGTGCTGATGGGCATGCTGGCTGGAATAACTACCTATGATGCTTGTTTTGGCGGGCTGGGAGGCTGTCCTTTTGCCCCAGGAGCATCTGGTAATATAGCGACAGAAGATTTAGTGAATATGTGCATGGAGATGGGCATTGGTACAGGTTATGATCTTAACAAATATATCAAGTTAGGCTATAAGGTAGAAAGCTATATCGGTGGCCGACGCTCCAGTTCTATTCTAAAAGCGGGACTTTGCTGTGATAGTCAAAAAAAGAATTGAGAACAGCTAATATGTTTGGTAGTTGTATAAATTAGAATTCCTAAAGTATGATATAATTAGCCAAGAATATAACGTGTAATATTAGGTGGTGCTTTATGGAAGAGCGGGATTGGCAGATCATAAAAACCTTATATGAACAAAAAAACATAACGAAGGCAGCAAGGATATTATACATTTCCCAACCGGCATTAACGGCGCGCATCAAACAGATAGAAGAGTTTTTAGGAACTAAATTGCTCTATCGAGGTAACAAAGGTATAACTTTTACTGAATCTGGTGAGCATACGGTAAAGTTTGCCAATAAAATTCTGGCTGAGCTGCAGGAATTTAAAGAAGAGATTACCAATATGCAGGAAGATATTGTTGGTACTTTGCGTATTGCGGCTCCCAGTATTTTAGCGCGTTATTTTTTGCCCAAGTTATTAGGTAAATTTCAAGATCTTTACCCGAAAGCAAAATTTGATATTCAAGTGGCCCAGAGTAGTGATGTGATTGGGTTGGCGAGTGCCCAAAATATACATTTTGGTTTTGTCAGAAATAAATTTGACTGGAATGAGTCTGAACGAGTTTTGCTGACTACTAATTATGTTTGTGCGGTGGCTGCGCAGTCGTTTAAATTGGAAGATCTGCCGCATATGGTGCGGGTAGATTATGATACTGATCAATATTATCAGAATCTGCTGGATGGTTGGTGGCAAGAAACTTTCAGTGATTCTCCTATTATTGGTACTCGTGTAAGCAACCTGGATTTATGTAAGGAAATGGTTTTTAATGGTCTTGGTTATGGGATATTGCCATCTATTTTGTTGGAAGAATATCCGCAGCTGTATTCTGTGCCACTAGTGCATAAAGATGGCAGTAAAGTCTCACGTAAAACATGGTTGATTTATAAAAAGGAACTGCTGGAATTGAGATTACCGAAAGTCTTTTTAGAATTTATTAAGGATTCTGACTTTGATAGTTTTCAGAGAAATCATTAAATTCTGATTTTGCAATAGGCATTTTTGATGGTTAACATCAAAAATGCCTATTTTTCATCTAGTTGGAAAGTCGATATAATTGAATCAAGCTAAGATTATAAAAAGGTGGTGCGGAACATGGTTTTTAAAGGACGGGAGATTACTGCCGGTACCAATAATAAAGGTGATGTGATGGTCACAGTAGAGTTTCCTAAAAAAAATGGTGTGGAAATAGAAATTGTCAGTAAAGCATTAGACAAATATGGAAAAGCAATAGATTCTGCTGTAAGAGAAGTACTGATGGAACAAAAAATAGAAAATGCACATATTTTAGTTGAAGATTATGGAGCCTTGGATTTTGTGATCAGAGCCAGAGTTGAAACAGCACTGCAGCGGGCTGTTGAAAGGAGTAGAGCATAGGATGAATTCTTTGTATAGAACAATGTTTTTTGTGCCTGGTAACGACCCCAAAAAAATAGTTGGGGCTGAGATCTATCAACCGGATTGTATTATCTATGATCTAGAGGATTCGGTATCTGTTTTTGAAAAAGACAGTGCTAGGATTTTAGTTGAATATGCGCTGCGGTGTAATAGACCGAATTGCAGGGTCGGCATAAGGATAAATCAAGCTGATTCACCTTATTATAAGCAGGATGTTTGTTCGATGGTGCCATTGAAGCCCGATTTTTTAAGATTGCCGAAAGCAGAGACAGCAGAAGATATAAAAAATCTGGACAGCTTTATAACGGAAATAGAGGAACAAAATGCCATAGAAGCAGGAAGCATAAAAATAGTTGCCAGTATAGAAACTGCCTTGGGAGTAATAAATTCCTATAATATCGCCAGTGCGTCTACGAGAATGCTGGCAATTGGTTTGGGTGCCGAAGATTTTAGAACGGATATGAGAATGGAGCGTTCTGAAACCGGGGCTGAAATACTGTTTGCGAGAAATATGATCGCTTTGAATGCCCATGCGGCAGGAATTACGGCTATGGATTACGTTTACAGCAACATTAAAAATGATGATGGCTTTAGAGAAGATGTAAGATTGGGTAAGCAATTAGGCTATACAGGAAAATCTGTAGTCCATCCTAATCAAATAGCTATTGTACATGAAATGTATACGCCGACAGAAAAAGCGATAAATGACGCTAAAGAGATTTTGAATGCTTACGAGGAGGCGTTAAAAAACGCTTCAGGAGTTACGGCGGTAAATGGCAAGATGATCGATAAACCTATGGTCACGAGGGCAATGTCGGTGCTGTCATACGCTAAAGCGGCGGGAATGGAGGTTTAGCAGTGAACAAGGTTATCATTGAAAGAATCAATAAAATACCTGGCTTTGAGAAGAAAATTGCTTACGCAGGGCCGTTTGTGGCTAAACCGACAAAACGGATGGCAGGCAGACCGGTAAAGTATGTTTTGCCGGGTAAGAACAAACTTGTTGACCTGAAAAGCATTTTGGATGCTGTAGAGTTAAAAGATGGCATGACTATTTCTTTTCACCATGCTTTAAGGAATGGCGATCTGGTAATCCAAAAAATTGTGGCAATGATTTCTGCAAAAGGCATTAGAGATATTATGTTATCTTCAAGTTCTTTGAGTTTGGTACAGGATGCTTTGCTGCCGTATTTTGAAAACGGCACGATAACTGCGGTCGATACCAGCGGAGCCAGAGGAAAAATTGGCCGGTTCATACAGATGAATAAGCTAAAAAAACCAGCGCTGTTTAGAACGCATGGCGGTAGGGCCCGGGCTATAGAAACGGGTGAACTGCATATTGATGTGGCTTTTATTGCGGCGCCTGCCTGTGATGTGTTTGGGAATATCAACGGCGTGCAGGGAAAAGCTGCCTGTGGATCATTAGGCTACGCGATGCCTGACGCTGAGTATGCTGATAAGGTCGTTGCAGTAACGGATGGTTTGGTTAGAGAACCTTTGGAATATATTAGTATCCCGCAAACACAAGTGGACTACATTGTCGAAGTAGATAGTATCGGCGATCCGGCGGGGATCGCAACAGGCTCTATTCGCGTCAGTAAAAATCCATCGGAATTAGTGATTTCCAAGTATGTAGCTGAGGTAATAAAATATTCCGGCATTTTGC
>OGZE01000272.1_pt1 | contig 40427 bp, 40 predicted proteins | sample 1576731 | NCBI WGS metagenome assembly OGZE01 (sample SAMEA3541503, study PRJEB24748) | human gut metagenome | biome: human gut; feature: human-associated habitat; material: faeces | place: China | collected 2012 | reverse complement strand
CGTAAGCTCCAGTAAGTTTCATATCCACATCTACATCTGCTGTACCTGTATCAAAACCATGGTAATTCTGTCCATAGTAACTGTCTTTAGTTCCTCCATCTCTATGAGTTAGTCCACCCATTACCAGCCATCTGTTTAAGTCTGGTCTAAACTGATTTTCTGTAGTTATATCTCTAAACATTCCTGCTGATCTTCTTGATAATTCAGAACTGTATGAATAAGGAGTTTCTGTATAGATACTTCCTAAGTAGCTCAAAAGATTTTTAAGTTGCTCTTCATCACTCAGATTTTCATCATAATTGTTTCCTAACTTTTCATTAGAAGAAATGAGTACTCTCAAAGCATCTAGGTTGTCCTCTTTACTGCTGTATATACCTTTGTAGATATTGTTTAATGATTCATATCTATGACTACTTTTTCTCGTATTTTCTGGTTTGTATATTTTATCTAAATTTTCATATGCTCCTAATATAATATATTCTTTATCCTTAACATCATATCCATTTATATCATCTATTATAGAACTAGTTTCAAAATATAGGTTTCTTAACTCAATCTCTTTCATATCAACATAGATTTTTTTTCCAATTCCATTTGTTATGAATCTCAAAGTTCCTGCTATATCTACTCCATTTCCTTCTCCTTGTATAATCATTCCTGTATTGCCTGAAAAAGCATGAGTAGCTTTTGATATTTCCTCTCCAGCTATGGTTTCTTTATCTCCTGTGTTTTTAAGTCTAAGGTTTAAAACTCCTGTTTCACCTATTGTTACTTTTTTTACTCCTGACACTTTCAAATCAGTTTCTTTTCCATTAGCATCAATAGTTTTTTCAAATACAGTAACATTTGTATTTACATTTATATTTTCAAAGTCTGAAATATTATGCATAATATTTATTCCTTGATTATCATCTGAATCTGCTTTAGCTTTTGAACTTATTCCAAAGTCAAGTGTATCTTCTCCAGTTCCACCATCAAGAGTTCCATTGATTATTACTCCATTACCTATCCTAAGAGTATCTTCTCCATCACCCATGTCTATATTCCCGTTTATTATTGTTCCATCTCCTGCAACAATAGTATCTGCTCCATCTTTCATATTTATATTTCCATTAATTATTGTATTCTTTGATTTTATTCCAACACCATTATTGTATAATATATCTCCTGCTTGAAGTATCAATGTATCTCCATTATCACTTCCTGATATAGTATCTGTATCTTTCTTTGCTCCACCATTTACTACTGTTCCTGAGAGAGTAAGATTTCCTCCATTTTCTGCATCATACACTATTGCTGTTTCATAAGCATTGATTATTGACCCTGTAACACTATTAGTATCTCCTTCTACCCTATATGTATCTTTTAAGCTGTTTAGTATAGTATTTGTATAGGTATTTTTAAATCCACCATCTTCCAGATTTTTTATATCCATAGTTCTTTTTACTTCATGTTCAACTAATATTTCTACCGAGGTAGAATCACCTGCAATTACAGCTGATGATCCCCCAACAGTTTTATATTTGATTCCATAATTATTTCCACTGATATCATTTCCTTTTTCATTAATAACATTTTTATTATCACTTACAAGAACTCCATAATTATTTATTGTTCCACTACTATCAGCTGTCTCTATATATATAGCACTATCGTTTCCATAAATAACTCCTGTATTTGTTACACTCCCTGTGCTGCCCTGACCTTTATCCAAATATATTCCATAGCCTGCTTTATATTGAGTATGAGATAGAGCTGCTGTTGAGGATATTGTTCCATTATTTATTACTTCTCCTTTGTTTATCGAAACGTATATTCCTTCTGCAGTTCTATCATTTTCCCCTAAAATCATCCCATTATTTATTGCAGTCCCTGTATTATCACCTCTTAGCCATATTCCTACCTGTGAAGTATTTCCTCCAGCAATTCCCTCTGATAATATCATTCCATTATTTTTTACAATTCCTTCATTTTTTCCCCATATAATTATTCCTCTAAATGAGCTTGAATCTGCTGCAGAACTATCTATTTTTCTTAATAATAATCCATTATTTATTATTTCTCCTTTATTTGAATTATTTATTCTTATAGTGTATACATTCATTTTATAATTTGTAGGCATTATAACTATTCCATCATTTATTATTTCTTTTTCATTATCACCTTCTATATAGATTCCATAACTATAACTATCACTACCATTAAAATTTCCTTCTGCATCTGTAAATATTGCACCCTTGTTAGTTATATTTCCAGGATTCTTTCCAGTTATGTATATTCCTGATACAATAGTTATAAATGCACTTTTTGATTCATTTACTGCTTCTCCTGATATTGTTCCATTATTAGTTATATTTCCAGGATTATCACCTGATACATATATTCCAAAAATAGCTTTATAATTACCATCAAGTATATTCATTCCTGAAATTACTCCACTATTTATAAGGTTCAAAGCGTAACTTGTAAGTTCTAGTTTTATTCCATAACTGATGTCATAAGTAGTTGACCCTATACTCAGTTGTGTTCCTTCATTTTTATTTCCACTCAATATTCCATTGTTTACATAAGTGTTTGTTTCTTTATTCCAAACATTTTCATTATATGGATTATCTGTAGAGAATTTACTATTATCAATACTAAATTTAATTCCATCATCTTCTTTTATACAAAGATAATAATTATCTTCTCCTATTACTGCTGTACATGATAATAGAAATCCTATTACTGCCCCTATTGTTATATTTCTACTTCTCTTTTTATTTCCCCTTTTTACTGCTTTCATAATCTTTTCAATCATAAATTACCTCTCCCAAGTTTATTTTTGTTTAATTTTTTCTTAAATTTTCTACTTCAAAATTCAAATTAAAATTGAAAATTTATTTGTAGAAATTTAGATGGTAATTGAAAAGAGTTCCCTTTTATACATAAAAGCGAACTTTTAGACGCTCTAACCTCCCTATTTTTAATACCTCATTTTTTGGACCTTGTTTTCTCTCAAAACTTTTATATTGACTTTTGCAAGTTTAAAGAGTACAATGATAGGGAAAATTTGAAGATGTGTTCGCCTTTATGTATAAAAGAGAACTTTATTCTATATAGAGCATGATTATTATTTTTAAAAATATAATTTTAACCTAATTATTTAAATTAAAAAAGCGCCTCTTCAAAGGCGCTTTTAAATATTTAATATATAATTTTCTGCTTGCAAAAAAGAATTTTCCTGCCATCATTAAACTAAACAATCTTTTAAAATTTTTATCAATTAATCATAATTATTTTTTCATAAATAACTTCTTAAAAAATGAAATTTTATCTCTACATATATAATATTTGAACTACCATAAAAAACAGTGGTATTGTCACAATAGAAAGAATAGTACTCAAGCAAACTGTCTTTATAGCAAGTAAGTAATTTCTGTCATACTGCTGGGCAAAAATTGCTATATTTCCTCCCACAGAAGTACAAGCAGCAATAAGCACTGACATTACCATTGTAGTATTATCTACTGGAAGAAAATAAAATACACCTAGCGTTATCAATGGAATAACCAAAAGCCTCATAGCCATACAAGGATAAATTTTATAATCAAGGAAAATATCTTTTATATCAGCTTTGGCAAGAAATACACCTAGTACCAGCATAGCAACAGGAGTATTCATTGAAGCAAGAAAGCCAATTGTCTTTACAACTGTTTCATGTACAGGAATAGAGAAAAGAAATATTACAAGTCCTATCACCATGCTCACAAGCATTGGATTAGTGACAAGATTCTTAGGCTTTATATTTTCAGTTTCTCCAGTCATTATAAATACACCATAAGTCCATTGAAAAAGATTTAAAAGAGTAACATAAGCAGCTACATAAAAGACTGCTTCACTGCCAAAAACTGCTTGAGTAAGAGGAATTCCAATAAAACCGGCATTTGAATATGATGAAGCAAAATTTTCAATCGGTTTTCTTTTTCCATATACAACAGCAGAAACTGCCATAGCCAGAAGAAGTCCCAAAAGGGCCAGTCCTGTTGACATCCACATATCTCTGAATTTATCTGGAGTAAATTCAACTATATATGATTTGATAATGACACTTGGTATAATTATACGAAGCAGAACATTTCCGAATTCCTTTGCTCCCTGATCAGTGATGTATTTTAATTTATAAAGTGCAGCACCTACCCCCATGAGCATAAACATTATTATTATTTGTTTTAGTAAAATATAAGTAATCACTTTTCTTTCCCCCTTAGTTTTATCAGAATATTTTACCATATTTTCTTACAAAAGAAAATCCTCTCAATTAAATGAGAGGACATTTATCTTTATCTTAGCATTATAAAACTTAAATAATTGTGTAATTTATGAGATAAAGTTAGATTAATACAGTGAAATTGAACGCTGAAAAATACAACTGTTTGTAAGCCTAATTAATCAACTTTTTTAAATATGAAACAATTATTAAAATTCTTATAGAAGATGAATATTTAATTTTTTACATATCTCATGAACTTCTTTTGGCCACATAGATGCCTGAACTTCCCCTATGTGAAGTTTATCAAGGAAGAACATACAGATACGAGATTGTCCAATTCCTCCACCAATAGTGTATGGAAGCTCTCTATTGATAAGTCTTTTGTGATAATCCAGCTCTTTTCTTTCTTCACAGCCAGCTATTTCAAGTTGTTTAACCAATGAATCTTCATCTACTCTTATTCCCATAGATGAAAGTTCCAATCCTATTCCTAAAGGTTCATAATTTATAATTATATCTCCATTTAATTCCCAGTCATCATAGTCAGGAGCTCTTCCATCATGTTTTTCTCCAGATTTAAGTTCTCCTCCTATTTTCATAAGAAATATAGCACCATATTCTTTAGCAGCTGCATGTTCTCTCTCTTTTGGAGTAAGAAGAGGATACTTGTCTTCAAGTTCCTGTGCAGTAATGAATGTTATTTTTTCAGGTATCTTTTTATCTATCTCTGGATACAAAGAAACAACATAATCTTCAGTTTTTCTTAATACTTCAAATATTCCAGAAACTATTTCTTTTAAAGTTTCTTCTTTTCTATCTTCTTTAGCTATTATTTTTTCCCAGTCCCATTGGTCAACGTAATATGAATGAATGAAGTCTGTATCTTCATCTCTTCTTATAGCATTCATGTCAGTGTATAGTCCTTCTCCTATATTGAAGTTATAATTGTGAAGTGCCATTCTTTTCCATTTTGCTAAAGAGTGAACAATTTCAGCTTTATCTCCAGCTTTTGTAACAAAGCTTACTGGTCTTTCGATTCCATTTAAGTTATCATTTAATCCACTTTCTGGTTTAACGAATAATGGAGCTGAAACTCTTGTTAAATTAAGTTCTTTAGCCAATTCCCTTTCAAAGAAATCTTTTACTTGCTTGATTGCGACTTCAGTCTGCCTGATGTCTAGTTTTGATTTGTAACTCATTTTTATCACTTCCTTATTAAATTATTATCACTTCAATATAATTTAGTATGATATCACTAGTTGAGCCCCTTGTCAATACTAAATAATAAAAAAATGAAAAAAAACTTCAAGAATAATATTTGTTTGAAAAAATAATATCACAAAATAAAAAATTGACATTTCAAAAGTAATAGCGTATAATAGTAAAAAATATAAATCATTTAAGTAAGAGGGAGAAAGAGAATGAAGTTCAGGAATAATAGGATAAGGAATTTGCTAATAGAAAATTGAATATCACCTTATCTTTAAAAATTGGCTGATCAAAATTAAACTTTCTTTGAAAAGATTGGAAATTGTTTTTATTTAATGTATATTTCCATGAGTATAGAATGAGAATGGTCAATAGATATTTATCTATTGATTTTGTTTTTTTAGGAGTTTAAAGTACAGACCTGTTTTAAAGGCTGTACTTTTTTTTATAAATAAAAAATAAAAATTTAAATAAATGAAGGGGGAACAAATGGAATATTTAGCATTACTAAAAGATATTTTTTTAGGAGGAAACAGATACATGTATATTGTTAATGGTCTGGCTTTCTCTATTGGAACAACTATGCTGGCAGCATTAATCGGGGTGATACTGGGTATATTTATTGCTCTTATGGAATTGTCGCATTTTTATCCATTAAAACATAGAAAGGGTTGGGAAAAGTTTAATCCTCTGTCATCACTGGCATTTGCATATGTAGACCTTATAAGAGGAACACCAGCTGTGGTACAGCTTATGATTCTTGCTAACCTTATATTTGTAGGAGCATTGAGAGATACACCTATACTTGTCATAGCTGGTCTGTCTTTTGGAATCAACTCTGGTGCATATGTTGCTGAAATAATAAGAGCTGGGATAGAAGGACTTGATAAAGGACAAATGGAAGCTGCAAGAGCTCTTGGAATGCCTTACGGTATCGCAATGAAGGAAATAATTATTCCTCAGGCTGTAAAGAAAATACTTCCAGCATTGGTAAGTGAATTTATCACTTTGTTGAAAGAAACATCAATAGTTGGATTTATTGGTGGAGTGGACTTGCTGAGATCGGCAAATATTATAACAAGTCAAACATATAGAGGAGTTGAACCTCTATTGGCAGTAGGTTTAATATATCTGGTATTAACAGCAGTATTTACTAAATTCATGAGAGGAATTGAAAAGGGGTTGAAGGTAAGTGATTAAGGTAGTTAATTTGTATAAAAATTTTGGAAAATTAGAAGTATTAAAAAATATAAGTGCAGAAATACATAAAGGGGATATTGTAGCAATAATAGGTCCTTCCGGAAGTGGAAAATCTACTTTTCTTAGATGTCTAAATAGACTTGAAGAACCTACAGATGGACATATTTATGTAAAAGGTGAAGATCTTATGGCTCCAGAAACTGACATAAATAAAGTTCGTGAAAAAGTAGGAATGGTATTTCAGCATTTTAATCTTTTTCCTCACAAGACAGTCTTAGAAAATCTGACTCTTTCACCTATGAAATTAAAAGGATATTCACAGGAGGAAGCAGATAAAAAAGCTATGGTATTATTAGATAAAGTAGGTTTGAGAGAAAAAGCCCATGCTTATCCTAATCAGCTTTCAGGAGGACAAAAACAGAGAATAGCTATAGCAAGAGCTCTCGCTATGGAACCAGAAGTAATGCTCTTTGATGAGCCTACATCTGCTCTTGACCCAGAAATGATTAAAGAGGTTCTTGATGTTATGAGAGGTCTGGCAAAGGAAGGAATGACAATGCTCATAGTAACACATGAAATGGGATTTGCAAGAAATGTTGCAAACAGATTATTTTTTATGGATAGAGGAGATATACTGGAAGATACTACCCCTGCTGAACTATTTGATAATCCGAAACATGAAAGAGCTAAAGAATTTTTAGAGAAAGTCTTGAATAAATAGAGAATTTGTAGTTTAATAGTAGTATAGTAGTACAAGGAGGGAGATTAATATGAAAAAATTGTTTAAGTCTTTAGTTATGGGAGCAATGGTGTTGTCACTATCAGTAACAGCCTTTGCTAAGGAAAAAATTTATGTAGGAACAAATGCAGAATTTCCACCATTTGAATATCTTGAAAATGGGGAAATAAAAGGATTCGATATGGAACTGGTAAATGAAATAGGAAAAATATTAGATGCTGATATAAAAATAGTAGATATGGCTTTTGATGGACTTCTTCCTGCACTTCAAATGAAAAAAGTTGATTTGGTAATAGCTGGAATGACTGCTAATGAAGAGAGAATGAAAACTGTATCTTTTACACAGCCTTACTACACTGCAAGTCAGGTAATTATAGTAAAAGAAGGAAATGATTCTATAAAATCTTTTAATGACTTAAAAGGGAAAAAAGTAGGAGTTATGCTTGGGTTTACAGGAGATATGGTAGTCAGTGAAATTGAAGGAGTAAAAATTGAAAGATTCAATGCTGCCTATGCAGGAATAATGGCACTTCAAGCTGGAAAAGTTGAAGCTGTTGTTTTAGATTCTGAACCAGCAAAAAATTATGTTGCACAAAATAAGGGACTGGTTCTGGCAGATGCTGATGCAGAGCAGGAAGAATATGCTATTGCTGTCAGAAAAAATGATAAGGCTCTTTTAGAGAAAGTAGAAAAAGCTCTTAAAGAAATTAAAGAAAATGGAACTTATGATAAACTTCTTCAAAAATATTTTAATTAAAAAATAGATATTTAATTTTAAACTTATATCAAAGATATGATTTCCAGTTAAGAAAAACAAAATTGGGAAAAGAAGTAATCTGTTTCAAAGTGGTTTAATAGATATTTTACTTAATCAAATAAATAATTCAGATTATATAATTTTTAAGGAGTTGTTGTAAATCACAACTCCTTTTTCTTTTCAGTGTTTTTCTCTTGAGCTATCAGAAATCCAACAGCCTCTTATTTTGCTTTTATTTTTTATTAAAAGTGATATAATTATTGTATAAATATGTACTAAGGAGAAAAGAAATGAAAATAGATGTAATTTTAACAGCAGCAGATATTCAACCTGAAAAAATAAAAGATAAAATTGTAGTGATAATAGATGTACTACGTGCAACAAGTGTTATGATAACAGCTCTTGCCAATGGAGCAAAGGCAGTATATCCCTATAAAGATATAGAAAGTGTGTTGGAAAATTCAAAAAAATCTAAATCTTTTGTATTAGGTGGTGAAAGAAAAGGATTAAAAATCGAAGGATTTGATTTTGGAAATTCCCCATTGGAATATACTAGAGAAGCTGTAGAAGGAAAAGATATGTTTATGACAACAAGCAACGGAACAAGAGCTATAGAAAATTCTGCCAATGGTTCTAAAAAATTATTTATAGCAGCTTTTTTAAATGTAGAAAGTGTAGCTGAAAAAATATTGAAAGAAAATGATGATACTGTTATATTATGCTCAGGTACTGATAATAATTTTTCTCTAGATGATGCCCTATGTGCAGGAGAAATAATAAAAAGAGTAAAAGAAAAAAATAAAAATGTGTATCTTACAGATATCAGTCTTGCTATGAAAAAATTGGCTGAAACATCTATTTCTATCGAAAATACTCTTGAAGGGAGCAAACATTTTGAATATTTAAAGACAATAGGTTTTTATGGTGATATGAATCATTGTTTCACTATGGATATGTTTGATATTGTTCCAGAATATAAAAATGGAGTTATAACTAAATAACTCCAGCTAAAATAACACTTATAAATAATAAGACTGCTCCTAGATAACCCTTTGTTGAAAGAAGTTCTCCAAGAAATATAAAGGCAAAAATTGCTGAAAATACAGGCTCAAGGGATAGTATTATTCCAGCCTGTATGGCACTGGTATCTTTAAGAGCATATATCTGCATAATATAGCAAACGGCTGTACAGAATATTCCCAATAACATTATTACTCCCCATAATTTCAGATTATGTGGAAATTTAAAAGTTTCAATGGTAAATGAAATAATTCCATTCATAACACCGACTATTCCAAGCTGTAAAGCACCTATGGCTACTGAATCAGCATTCTTAGGTATCCTTTCCATAACTAAAACTTGAAGGGCAAAAGCGAGAGCACAAATGATGCACAGGATATCTCCTTTATTAATGGTTAATTGCTCATTTAAAGTGAGGAGAACTATTCCGATAGTTGCTAAAATAACACTTACTAGCAGCTTAAATTTTATTTTTTTCTTTAAAAAAATTACAGATATTAATGGAATCATTACTACTGAAAGACTTATAAGAAAACCTGCATTAGAAGCACTTGTGTATTTTACTCCTATAGTCATTGTAAGTACTGAGATAAATGCAAGTATTCCTAATATAATTGAGTATTTTAAAGTTACTTTATCAACTTTTAATACTCTCTTACGGAAAAATAGAGCTGTCACTAGAAATGCTGTAGCGAATCTTAATGAAGTGAGATTAAAAGGTTCAAGCATTCCTATTCCTATCTTGGTTAGAAAATAAGTTGATCCCCAGAATAAAGCTACCAACCCTACAAAAAAATTTGCTCTTAGTTGCCTGTTCATTTGTTCCTCCCATATTATTACATATATTTTAAAAGCTGTTAAGGGATATAATATTTTTGATTTTTATATAATCATCTCCTTTTCTCCCATATAATATTTTATAATAATTTTTTTATTTATTAAATCTTTTTACAATTTATGTAATACTGTTATTAGATACTGTAGTATAGTTTTTTCTTTTCTTCTCATGTAGTGTTCATATAATAATTTTTTATTTATTAAACCTTTTTACAGTTTATGTAATACACTGTGGAGATTAGTTTTTCTTCTCTAATATTTAGTATTAATAACATTATAATATAATAATGAAGTAATATGAAATGTTTTATTGATTATTTTCAATTTTTTCTTAAATTTATTTAAAATATAATGTTTCTTTTTCCTTGAAAATTTATTACAATGTAATAAAGAAGTTTCAATTTTAGAAAGGAATAATAATGAATAATAAAAAACGGTATAATTCATTAGATAATTATTTTAAAAATACTTTTGGAGAAAAAATATATAAGGTATCATTAGATGGGGGATTTACTTGTCCAAATAGAGATGGAACTCTAAGTACTAAAGGTTGCATTTTCTGTAGTGAAAGTGGTAGTGGAGATTTTGCTGGAAGTAGGAGATTATCTATTAATGAGCAGATAGAGGAACAACTGAAACTTATTGAAAATAAATTTCCTTCAGGGAAAGTTATAGCATATTTTCAAAATTTTACAAATACATATGCTGATATAGATTATCTAAGAAAAATATATTATGAAGCTCTTTCCCACCCTAGAGTTATAGGGTTGGCTATTGCTACCAGACCAGATTGTCTTGGGGAAAATATAATAGAATTATTGAGTGAAATAAATAATAAATATTTTTTATGGGTAGAACTGGGGCTGCAAACTATAAATGAAGAAGTTGCAAAAATTATCAATAGACAATACTCTTTGAAAACTTATGAAGAAGCAGCTGAAAAACTGAAAAGTAGAAATATAAAATTTGTTACTCATATAATTATAGGTCTTCCAGGAGAAAAGGAAAATGATTCTTTAGATACAGCTCTATTTTCAGAAAAATGTGGAACATGGGGAATAAAAATTCACTTACTTCATATTATTAAAAATACCAAGCTTGAAACCTTATATAAAAAAAATGAATTAAAAATACAAAAAAAAGATGAATATGTGAAAAAAGTAGTTAAAATATTGCAAAATATATCGTATAATATAGTTATACATAGACTGACAGGGGACGGAAATAGAGATACATTAATCGCACCACTGTGGAGTCTTAATAAAAGAGATGTTTTAAACAGTATTGAAAAAGAAATGAAAATGGAAAATATATATCAAGGGGGAACTGAAATTTAAAGGGGGCGTTTTAAAATGGGAGTGATTATCAAATTAAATGCTATGAAAAATGAGCTTACATCTATTGAAAAGAAAATAGCTGAATATATATTAGCTGATCCTGAAAGGATAAAAAATCTCAATACTTATGAGATTGCAAATAACTGTGAAACAAGTCAGGCTTCTATTGTAAGGTTTTCAAAAAAACTTGGATTCAAAGGGTTTCCAGACTTTAAGCTTTCACTTAGTCAAGATATTGGAAATAGAAAAGCTGAATCACATGTGAATATAATGCATGAAGAAATCAAACCTACAGATACTTTTGAAATAATTGGGAAAAAAGTGGCCACTGAAAATACAATGGCTGTAAATAACACTTATGAAATAACTGATTTTAAAGAGTTGGAAAAGGCTGTAAAAGCAATATCTGATGCTAGAAAAATTATGCTTGCAGGAGTAGGGTTTTCAGGTATAGTAGCTAAAGATTTTCACTTTAAATTATTGGAATTGGGAAAAGAAACTTTATTTGAAGCTGATACTCATATGCAGTTGAGTTGTCTGGCTACAATGAATGAAAATGATGTACTTTTTGTAATATCTCACAGTGGAAAAACTTTAGAAGTATTTAACCTTGCAAAAGCTGCAAAGAATAAAAAAATAAAAATAATCACATTAACAAGTGTAGTTCAAAGTCCTATAAGAGAATTGGGAGATATAAAATTAAGCACAGTGGAAATGAAAAGTGATTTCAGAGCAACAGCTTTATCTCCAAGAATATCTCAGTTGACAGTGGTAGATATGATATACATAAAGCTTATGTTGGAAAATGAAGATTTACAAGATTATATTTTCAATGCAATTGAACTTGTAAAAGGGTTTAAGTTAAGCTAATTAATAAATTTTTTTAAATAAGAACATATGGAGGGTATTATGAGAGTTATCATCACAGACAAAAAAGTTGGAGATTGGGCTGCAGTATATGTAGCAAAAAAAATTAATGAGTTTAAACCTACAAAAGAAAAACCTTTTGTTTTAGGACTTCCAACTGGTGGAACACCATTAGAAATGTATAAAAGACTTATTCAATTAAATAAAGATGGAATTGTTTCTTTTGAAAATGTAGTCACTTTTAATATGGACGAATATGTAGGACTTACTCCAGATAATGATCAAAGTTATCATTACTACATGTTTACTAATTTCTTTAACCATATAGACATAAAAAAAGAGAATATAAATATACTTAATGGAATGGCTGAAGATTATGAAAAAGAATGTCAAAGATATGAAGATAAAATAAAATCATATGGTGGAATTCATCTATTTTTAGGAGGGATAGGACCAGATGGACATATAGCTTTTAATGAACCTGGATCATCTCTTACTTCAAGAACTAGAGATAAAGAACTTACAATGGATACAATAGTTGCTAATGCCAGATTTTTTGGAGGAGATATAAATGCAGTTCCTAAATTAGCATTAACTGTAGGAGTTGGAACAATACTTGATGCAAAAGAAGTTCTTATTATGGTAACTGGACTTAATAAAGCAAGAGCACTTCACTATGGAGTGGAAGAAGGAGTAAATCATATGTGGACTATTTCTGCTTTACAATTACATAGATGTGGAATAATAGTTTCTGATGAAGCAGCTTGTGCAGAATTAAAAGTTGGAACTTATAGATATTTTAAAGATATAGAAAAAAATAACTTAGACACAGATAAATTATTGGCTGACTTATATAATGCTAAATAGCTTTATAGAGGTTTATAGCAAAAATTAATGACTTATAAAAATAATTTTTAATTGAGAAAATGGACTTATTATAAAAATTTAAGTTCATTTTTTTTATTTTTTTTAAAGGAATTCTATTTAGACCATAGAATAATATAATATAAGAGTTTAGTAGTAATGTAATATAAATTGGAGGTAAGAATTATGGTAGAAGCTATGAAAGCAATGCAAGAGAGTATGAAATCATTAAGTAACAATACGAAAGATATAACTAGAGCAATTGAAAGTCTTAGAGAAGAATTAGATGCAGTAGATGTATATAATCAGAGGGCTGAACTTGCCACTGATGAAGAATTAAGAAAGCTTATGATACATAACAGAAATGAAGAAATTGAGCATGCTGCTATGATAATTGAATGGTTAAGAAGAACAATTCCTGAATTTGATCACGAGCTAAAAGATTATCTATTTACAGAAGGATCATTAGAAGATATTGAAGCACAGGCAACTTCTGAAGGTGGAGCACAATCATCTTCTTCATTAAAAATAGGAAATTTAAAATAATTAGGAGGTAATATATATGGATTTTTTAAAAAGAGAATTAGCACCTATTACAGCTAATGGGTGGAAAGAAATAGAAGAAAGAGCAGCAGCAGTATTATCGAAAGAATTATCAGCTAGAAAATTTATCAGAGTGACAGGACCACTAGGAAGAGATGTAACATCTGTAACTACTGGAAGAATGGATGTAAAAACTAAAGATGATATAAAATATGGAGTATATAAAGTACAACCATTAATTGAATCAAGAATTTGCTTCCCTTTAAGCAGATGGGAATTGGACAATATCGAGAGAGGAGCAAAGGATGTTGATTATACTTCTTTAGATGATGGAGTAAGAAAAGCTGCTAAATTTGAAGAGGAAGCAATATTCAAAGGACTTGAAGATGGACAAGTAGATGGAATCTATAAATCAAGTAGCTATGAGGCTTTAGATTTTGGAAAAACAGCTGATGAAACATTGAAAGCTATATTTGATGGTGTTTTAAAATTGGATGCAGCTTTTGCTAAAAAACCTTATGTATTGGTAGTCAGCAATGAAAAATGGTATTATTTGAATACTGTTGTAAAAGAATATTCACTTCCTGAAAAGTTAGAAAAAATATTAGGACAAAAAATTATAGTAAGCAAATCAATAGATGGTGCAATACTTCTTCCGTATGATGATGAAAATATTGAATTAATCATTGGAGAAGATTTCGCTTTGGGATACCAAAACCATAATGAAAGTATCGTAGAATTATTTATAACTGAGAGCTTTACATTTAGAGTTTTAGATCCTGCATTGATAGTTTTATTCAAATAATTACTTACTTAGAAGAGGATAATATCCTCTTCTTTTATTTTTTGAACTAAAATGTTATAATTTAATTAAATAAGTAATCTAAAATGAAAACTAGCTTTAACAGATATAGAGATAGTCAGTAACTGCCCTTTAATTTTAGGTAGGATTTAGCAAATACATAAAATTAAGTTATCAGAAATATAAAGGAAAATAGGAGGAAGTATGAAAAAAGCTTATAAAGTTTATCAAATTGATTCTTTTTCAGATAAGAAATTTTTGGGAAATCCAGCTGGAGTAGTATATAATGCTGATGGTTTAAATGAAGTAGATATGCAAAGAATGGCCAGAGAATTAAATAATTCTGAAACAGCTTTTATTTTTTCATCTGATTCACAAGAATATGATGTTCATGTAAGATTTTTTACTCCTTTGAAAGAAGTTCCTATTTGTGGACATGCTACTATTGCAGCACATTATGTAATTGCATTAGAAAATAATTTAAAAGAAAAAACTTGTATCAGACAGAAAACTGGGGCAGGAATACTTCCAGTAGAAATAGAACCGTTAGGAAATAGTTACAATATAGTTATGACACAAGGAAAAGTAGAATTTGGAAATATTATCGAAGGAAATGATTTAGGGAGATTAGTTTCTGCTTTGGGTATAGACAACAATGACTTAATAACAGAAGCTCCTGTACAAATAGTTTCAACAGGGCATTCTAAAGTTATGATTGGAATAAAGGATTATCAACAACTCCACAATTTAACACCTGATATGAGAGAGTTGAATAAACTTAGTGAAAAAATAAATTGCAATGGATATTTTGTTTTTACTTTTGACAGCAATGAAGCAGATATACTTATTAAAGGAAGAATGTTTGCTCCAGCCATTGGGATAGAAGAAGATCCAGTAACTGGAAATGCTAATGGACCAGTAGGTGCATATATAGTGAAATGTAAGCTGGCTGAATTTGATGATAATTTAAAATTTTCTGCAAAACAAGGTATGTCTATAGATAGAGAAGGAAAAATAAATGTGAATGTCAGTATAGAAAATGGAGAACCAGTAAAAGTTCAAGTATCTGGAACTGCAACTGTTGTTTTTAAAACTGAAATTGAATTATAAGATATTTTGAATTATTTAGATGGAGAAGAGAATATTAAAAAAGAATAAATTGTCATAATTGTTTATTGAAATTTTTATAAATATCAAAAAATAAAAAGCTAAATTTTGATTAAAATTTTATTTTAGAATAGCCTTTAAAATAAACCTATAATTTTTATTAAGAAAAACAAGAAAAAAATTTATAATTCCAAAAAATATTTTTAATAATTGATAAAAAATTTAAATAAGAGAAAAAACATAATATTTTTTAAACAAAACTATAGGACTTTTTTATAAGTGGTTATAAAATATATAAAAAGATATTTAATAGGAAAAATAAAAAAAAGAGATATCGCTAAAAAATAAAAATTCTTTACTGAAGCAATAAGAAATTTTCTGATATCTCTTTTTATTATAAAAAATCTATAAAATTATTTAAAATAATTTTTAATTTATTACTTTAAATAACTAAACCACATATAATGTTAATTATATGTGGTAAAATTATTCGAATAATTTTTATTTGAATAATAATAAATTAATTTGTAATTAATCACATAAAATAAGCCTGAATTTTATAAAATATGTATATTTGGTAGGCTGCTAATTTGAATAGCGATAAATCTAAAATTATTTCAATAAATATCTTTTTGCAGATAATTTTTACTAAAAATTTATGTTTTTTCTTAAATAAAATTATAAGACTATTTTTTCTCCTCTATATCTTCTAAAGAAGAAAAGGCAGGAAGTTTTTCTAAAACTCTTTTTTCCAAAATTGACTTAGCATTTATATAAACTTCTGTTACTCTTGTATCAGCATGACCAAGAAAATCTCTTATTTCTAAAATATCTGCACCATTAATAGAAAGTTCTGTAGCAACAGCATGACGCACATTATGTGGACTGATATCCTTGCCTATCAGTTTACCCATATTTTGTACAAGGTCATAAAGGGCTCTATAAGAGAGCTGAGTATTTTTTTCAACAGAGCTGCTGAAAACATACTGTTCTTCTATCATGACATCATCTATATTATATAAAGCTTGAAGATATTCCTTATATTCTTTTAATCTTTGAACAAGAATATTGTGAACAGATTTATATTGCTCACGCCCACTCTTAGTTTCCTCTAATTTTATATAATAGCTTCCTTCTCTTTCTAGAATATGCTTGAATTTAAGATTAATTAATTCCTGGCTTCTCATTCCAGTATAAAATAATGTATATAAAATATTTACATTTCTATAATCCTTTTCTCCATTTATTTTATATTGTCCTATAATTTTTTTTATATCTTCAAAGGATAATTTAAGAACATTATCTATATTTCTTGATACTTTAAAAAGCTCTACATATTTGAATGGATTTTCATAACCATTTTTTTCCATCTCTTTATATAGAGATTTTAAAGAAGAAATTATTTTATTTATAGATGTTTTTTTTAATTTTCTTTCTTCCACGAGATAGCCGATATAGTCTTCAACATCTTGTTTCTCTATATCTTTCATCAGCTCAATTAATTCCTCTGCTCTTATTCCCTCTCCCTCATATACGAAATTAAGAAAGTCTTTTAGGTAGAACATATAATCTTTAAGAGTTTTTTGAGAACGGTATATCTCAAATATACTTTTACGTTCTTCTTTATTTCTTTTTTTTCTCCTGCTGACTGCTACTCCTGTTTCTTCTCTTTTTATTATATCCATTTTTACCTCTTTTAAAAAGTCCTATTAAATAAATTAAAAAAATTATATAATATCTTCTATATTTACTTCTTTTACTGACCCAAGTTCTAGGTCATCTAAATTTAATTTTCCAAATGATGTTCTCTTTAAAAATATAACTTTATTTCCAACTGCTTCCAGCATTTTCTTTACCTGATGAAACTTTCCCTCTTTTATAGTTAAATATATTTTACACGAATCTATCTTTTCAGCCTTTGCCGGCATTGTGATATATCCTCCTATATCTACACCATTTCTTAATTTTACTAATTCATCTTCTGAAATATCTTTTTCAAGTTCTGCATAGTAAGTTTTTTCTACATGATTTTTAGGAGATAAAAGCTTATGATTTAATGCTCCATCATTTGTCAATAGAAGAAGTCCTTCAGTATCTTTATCCAATCTTCCAACAGGAGCTAAATCTTTCTTTATTACCCAATCAGGCAAGAGTTCCATAACTGTCTGATCTCTGCTGTCCTCTACAGCAGTTATATACCCAGCTTTTTTATTCAAAATATAATATCTAAATTTTTTATATTCAAGCTTTCTCTCTTGATAAAAAATTTCATCTGAATTCTCTTTTATATTCATTTGTGGATTATTGGCAATTATTCCGTTTACAGTTATTTCTCCTGTATTAAGAATTTCTTTTACTTCCCTTCTGCTTCCCAATCCACATTCTGTTAAAAATTTATCTAATCTCATTGTTCCTCCAGTTAAATATTCTTAGTTAAATACTAACACATTATTTGACAAGTTTCAAATTTCCTTTTAAAATCTTTCTATAAATGTTATAATTTATACAAGGTTATTTTGAACAGATAGGAGATTCGTAAACAATGATAAACTTTACTAAAATTGATGAAATGATTGAAGCTATAGAAAATAATCAAATTCCAGATGGTATGACATTTAATGAATATGTCTGCGAATTTTATAATGAAGTAAAGACTATTCCTTTGTCTAAATATCTTAGAACCAAAGGTAAAGTCAAGAGGCTTCCCAAAATAATGAACAGCAAAAAAGCTGGTGAAGTTATTCTAGCCAGCGAAAAAGATGAAGAAATCAGAACCTTTTTAAAAAGAAAAGGATACAAGGAAATTCCACAACTTGATTATAAGTCTATTATGTTGTTAAGAAAAACTGATTTACTATCTAATTGGAAGAAAGTGTTACTTTTCTTTGAGGGAGAGGGAACAGTTGAGGAAATAAACAGCTCTACAAGACCCATTCTTTTACCACAAGAGATAGAAAAACTGGAAAGTTATATAAAAGAAGAACTTAATATTAATGAACAGGAGCTTAATTGGTTATTGAGCAAATTTGAAAAAATGCAGAAAAATAAGATGATTTTAAAATCATTACAGAAATTATCAAGATAAAAAAAGAGGATAACTCTAAATAGAGATATAATTTTAGTAATTTATTTACTTCTAAAATTAAGTCTAAATTTGAGTTTTATCCTCTTTAACTTTTATAATAATCTTTCTTTCTACCAATAATACTTTTTAAATTATAGCAGTCATTTATATGTCCTATCTGATGTCTGGTTCCTGGCATAAGTATTATTCCAGCAACATTTTTTCTTCCCCAAAAATCTAAGAGCCATATTGAATCAGGATGATTAATTACTCCCCCCTCATTCAATATCCTTTCTATATCTTTACTTTCTACTTTTCTTTTCATATCTTCAAATTGAAGTTTTGAAAAGATTAATTGAGTTTGAGTTCCCACGGCTTTTCTATATTCTTTCAATGCTTCTATATCTATATTTTTACTTAAGTACATTATTTCATCATCAGTCATTGCATTTCCAGTATCAGTGACAGATATCTTCATTTTTTTCTGCCATTTTTTATTGTAAATCTGTTCGGAACAATTCAAAAGAATATTTACAGTTAAGTCTTCTATTCTTGTAATATGCCATATATTCCAAGCTATTGTCACATCTTTGTTAGTAGGCATAATTGAAAAGTCTTTTTTATCAAGCATTTTCCATAATTGATCCATTAGAGTATTATCATTATCAGAGAAATGAAGATATCTGTGCATAGATAGATAAAGATCTTTTGCTTTATCAAAAGTATCTTTTTTTCCTATTAGCTCCTTTAATGCTTTTTGTTGTATATTCCACTCAGAGGCTATACTCATAAATTTCTCCTTTTGTATTTATAGTATTTTTGCATTTGGTAGCTCATTTCTTAATAATCAAATCATTTTTTTTATAATATCTTGAAAATATAGAAAGATACTTTAATTTTTTTAATAAAAAAATTGGTGTAATATCATAATTTTCCCTTATATGTTTATATATCAAAAGAGGGAAATTTTTTATTTCCCTCTAAAGATTTTTTATTTTAAAATTTATTAAAATGAAGTTTAGCCATATCAGCATCAGCATCTGTATAAGCTGGTTTTTCTTCAGCTGGATATCCCAAAGCTATCATATTATGCACTTTTAACTCTGATGGAGCACCAAGTATTTTTTTAATATTTTCATCAGTTGAATTTCCTTCAGCATCTACTTTTTCTTTAGTTTGTATCCAGCATGATCCAAGTCCAAGTTCATGTGCTTTCAGCTGAATTATAGTGCTGGCAATAGCACAGTCATCGTCCCAAGTAGGATTTTGATGTCCAAATATAACTATCATAAGAGGTGCTTCAGCAGCAAATACAGCTCCATTCTCTTTAGATACAGATAGTTTTTTTATTATATCTTTATCATCTATTACTACGAATTCATATGGTCTTTGATTTCTTCCACTTGGAGATACCAAGGCAGTTTTCATAAGTTCCATAACCACTTCTTTTTCTACTTTTTTTTCTTTAAATTTTCTTATTGTTCTTCTGCTTAAAAAATCCATATATATTCCTCCTTTAAATTTATTTGATAAGACTATATAAAAGGTTTATTTCTTCTTTCCATATAGAACTGTCTATAGTTTCTAATATAATTGGAATATTATCAAATCTTTCATCATTCATGAATCTCTCGAAAAACTCCATTCCCAATATACCTTTTCCTATACTGTCATGTCTATCTTTTCTGCTTCCTGTATCAAATTTAGAGTCATTTAAATGTACACCCTTAAGATATTTAAAACCAACATATTTTTCAAATTCAGCCATAGTTTTTTTATAACCAACTTCATCTTTCAGCTCATATCCTGCTGTTATTGTATGGCAAGTATCAATACAGACACCTATTCTCTCTTTGTTTTTTACTTTTTCAATAATTTTACCTAAATGTTCAAACTTATATCCCATATTTGAGCCTTGCCCAGATGTATTTTCTAATACAATAATTATATTTTCTGTAACTTCAATAGCTTTATTTATACAATCTGCTATATTGTTGATACATTCATCTTCAGAAATTTCATTTAGATGGCTCCCAGGGTGGGTATTCAAATATTTTAATCCCAACTGATCACATCTTTTTATTTCTTCAATAAAAGCATTAAGAGATTTCTCTCTTTTTTCTTCATCTTTTGCACCTAAGTTTATAAGATAGCTGTCATGTGGAAGTATATATTCATTAGTGTACCCATTTTCTTTTAAAGCTTTTTTAAATTTTTCTATATCTTCAGCAGTTAACGGCTTAGCTTCCCATCTTCTTTGGTTTTTAACAAACATTCCAAAAGCTCTAGCTCCAATTTCTTTTGCATTTTTAGGAGCATTAAAAGGACCTCCAACTGTGCTGACATGAGCTCCAATAAACTTTCTTTTAATTTTTTCTTCTCTTGTTCTTTCCATATCGTTCCTTTCTCCATGAATCTTTCCCATATACATTATACTATTTTATGAATTAAAATAAAAGAGTTGATTGTCATTATAATAAATTTTAAAAATAAAATAATTAATAAAAAGAAATCTGTTTTTTTTGTCGAATATTAATAATATAAATGACATATTATTAACAGGAGGAATTTATATGAAAATGAAAAAATTAAACTATATCATTGCAGGTTCTCTTTTATCAGCTTTGGTATTTGCTGGTTGTGGAAATGATAAACCTAATCAGGAAGTACAAAAGATTATGACAGAAACTCAAAAAGACTTTGCAGCTTTTCAAGAAAGCATTGTTAAAGATTCAACTATGACTGAAGCTCAAGCAGAAGATAGAATTCAAAAATTATTAGCCGAACTTCAAACTAAAGAAGAAGCTATAAAAAAAGAGATATCTGGTATAAAAAACAAAGCTGAGCAAGAAAAACTAACTAAAGAAATGGAAAAAAGTTTTACTTCAATGAAAGAAAATCTTATATCTCTTGAAAAGAAAATAAAAACTCCTACTCCAAATCCTTATGTAGAACAAGTAGAAGTACAGGAAATAGAAACTGTAGAGGGAACTAATGATGGACAGGCGCAAGCTAAATAATTCATATTTTATCTATTTTATTTGAAATTTATAATCATATTAAGAGAACTTCTCATCACTTCTATAAGTGGGAGGATTTCCTGCAAATATTTAAATAAAGTAAACCTATAGAAAGCTCTCAGTGATGAGAGTTTTTTATAGGTTATAAAAGTATAAAAAAATTAAGAGAAAAAAGAAAATAATAAAAAAAGCTGCCAGCAGGCAGCTATTATTTTATAGTAGTATTTATTAAATAAGAAACAATTTCTTTATCTTTTCCTGTAAGCATAACAACAATTCCTCCATTTTTATCTGAATCTTTAATCACTAATGGATTTCCTGCCTTTCCTTCTTCAAGGTAGTGAAAGAATTTAATTTTTTCAATTATTAATTCTTCCATGTTAGATACATTATTTATCTTATAATCTCTTTTTAAATCATTTAATTCTTTTTCAAAATTTTCTAATGTAAATTCAAAGTTACTCTCCAAATGATTCTTCACTTTTGTTATTTTTACAACCATGGCACATCACCCATTCTGAAATTTTTTATATTTTATACTCTAATCAAACAGTAAAGTTTACTAATTTTCCAAATACATAAATGTTAACTGTATGATACCATTTTTTTACGTTTTTGTAAATAATATCAAAATATTTGCTTACATTTTTCCAAAGTTCAATCAGATAAAAGTTTCATTTTAAAGATTGTTATAGAAAAATTAAAAAAACAAAAATATTTTTCAAGGATTTTCAGAACAATATATTATTAGAACAGAACAATTCAAATAAAGATAAAAAAATTGAATTAAGTTATTGACTTAATATTATAATTAGTGTAAAAATATAGATAGAAGTATCCAACTATTCAAAAGGAGAAAAGATGGAAATAATTTATCAGAAAAGAGAAAAACTCAGAAATGAAAATAGAACCTTTAGATTTTTAGTAGAAGTAAGAGAGTTCAGTAAATTAGAGATATCTCAATACTTAAATATTAGTATTCCAACGGTTACAAAAATATTAGAAAGGTTTTTGACAAATAAGCTGATATATGAAACAGGAACTAACAATGGAAAACTTGGTAGAAAAGCAATAAAGTATCAATTTAACCCTGATGCTTACTTTTCCATTGGAATCAAAGTTGAAATGAATCATATATCTATGGTCTTAATAAACCTTGATGGAAAAATATTAAAGCAAACTGTTGTCAAAGAAGAATTTATTAATAGTGAGAATTTTGTTTTTCTGGTCATAAATGAATTAAAAAAATTCTTATGGGAATTTGATAAAAAAGAATTTATAAAAGGAATAGGGATAGTTCTTCCTGGGATTGTAAATCCTGAAAATAATATGATAAAATTAGGTGGTAATTTTTCTCTTTTAAATCAAGATATGAAAGAGATAGAAGAAGAATTTGGGCTTCCTATATTTTTAGAAAATGAAGCAAATGCTGGAGCTATAGGAGAGTATATAGTTAATCATTCAGGACTTCAAACTAAAAAAAATATTCTTTTTGTTTCAATAGATACTGGGATAGGTTCTGGAATTATAGTAGAAAACCAGTTATATAGAGGAAAAGGGAATAAATCTGGAGAGATAGGGCATATTCCTATTATACCAAATGGGGATAAATGTGCTTGCGGCAGTGAAGGCTGCTTAGAGCAATATTGCTCTAATCTGGCATTAATGAAAGAATTTGAAAAAGAGTTTCAATGTGAAATAAAAGAATATGAAGATATCTTCCAAGAAAAGTTTATAGGAAATGAGAAAGGAAAAAAAATATTAGAAAGATACACATGGATTTTAGCTTTGGGAATAAAAACTGCTTTAATGATGCTGAATTCTGATAAAATAATTATTGGAGGAAAAATTTCAGATTATAAAGAATATTTTGAGCCAATGCTTAAAGAGATAATTTTCTCAAATAATATTTTCAGTAATGATGCAGATATACTTGAATTTTCATCTCTTTCTGACAATGCTAATTTATTAGGTGCAGCGTTTATTCCATTAGGAGAATTTTATAAAACTTATAATGAAGATGTATAAAAATATGGTGAAGTAATTTTCTTTTTATTGATTTTATAGTAGTTATATGTTATTATGTGTAATAAATTTATTTAGAGGTGATTGGGTGTTAAATAAGGATAGTGTATTCTTCCTATAATTAGGAAGGATTAAAATCCCTTTCTATTATAGGTTTTGATAAAAATTTACAATCAAAAATATAATTAGTTGGAGGGTAATATTGAAATTAGAAATAAGATTAGAAGAAAAAAAAGATTATAGAAAAGTTGAAGAGATGATTAGAGAAGCTTTTTGGAATTTGTATGTTCCAGGAGCTAGTGAACATTTTATACCTCACTATTTAAGAAATTCTAAAGTAACTATTCCTGAACTTAACTTTGTAGCAGTTAAAGATGGAGAAATAGTTGGGCAGATTTTTTATACAAAAGCTGAAGTAAGGGATAAGAATGGAAATAGTCATGAGATTTTAAATTTTGGACCTCTATGTGTAGATCCTAAGTATCATAATCTTGGAATAGGAAGAGCCTTAATAGAGCACAGCAAAAAAGCTGCAGCTGAAATGGGATATAAAGGAATAGCTATATATGGTTATCCTGGGTATTATACTAGAGTTGGATTTCAGAGTGCTGCTAAATATGGAATAGCAAGAGCTGATGGTGTTTTTGTTAAAGCACTTTTGGTTATGGAGCTTTATCCTGATTCATTGAAGGGAATTTCTGGAAATCTTCATGAATTTTTAAGTGATGTTCCATTTGAAGGAGATGAATTTTTAAAGTATGAATCTACATTTCCTCCAAAAGAAAAAAAGTATGAACCATCACAAGATGTATTTGCAGAAATGGTAAATAAATTAGAAGATCCAGAAAATATAAAAATTTAAAAAATATAAAAGAGGTTGACTAGAAAGCTAAAATTATACTTTTAGTTAAGTTAACCTCTTTTTTTATTTAATATAAAATTTAAAATAGTAATGCCATGTTAAATGGAATTAAATAGAATTAAAAAAGCCTTTGTAAAATTAGTTTTAAAACATTTTGAAAAAGAACTAGATTATAATTTTCCGATATATAAAAAATGCCAAAAAGAAAATAATCTTTTCAGCATTTTTGCTCTAATATAAATTTACTATAAGTTAAAAATTATGTATAAAACCTAAAACTATCATATCATAATAATAATTTTTATTTATATACCCTTGATATTTTACATTGATTAAAAAATCTGGATCAATATAATATCCCATACCTACACTGACCATTCCAGTATCTCTTGACACTTCCAATGCTTTTATTTTACCAGAATCTGTAATAAATCTCTTTCTATTTGCAAATTCATAAGACCACTCTACATTTCCTGTAATTAGAAACTTTTCGCCCATTTCTTTAGAATACATAAGTCCAGCATTTCCACTTCCTATTCTTTCATTGGAAGTAGATATTCCATCATGACCTTTAGTCGTATATTGATTCCAACCAATTCCTAAATAGGGATAAAGCAGTGACTTTTCTCCAAGTTCGAAAAAATAGCCTCCCTCTGCTCCCAGAGAATAATTTTTAGTTCTGTAAACTATATTGGAAATACCTTGGGTTCTTAAAATATTTTTACCTTCGTCATATCCAGCTCTTCCAATGAAAAGCCAGTTGTCTTTATTGTAAGCAAGGTAAGTATTTAATCCATAAGTTCTGACTTTCTGACTGCTGTCAAAAGAATCATCATAGTCAGCTTTTGATTTTATATATCCAAAACTCATTCCAGTCATTAAGTCAGGATTTGATAAAAAGGTACTGTTAGTAGCCATTAAAAAACCTTTAATTTTGGCATCATAATCAGTATTATAATCATCTTTGTCATAACTGGATTTAATTTTTCCTATTCCTTCAATATATTGAGAACTTCCACTATATCCTCTTCTGTCCATTTTCTTGAACATTACACTTTCTCTAAACTGGCTGCTTCCTCTGTCAGTTATTATTTTTCCGTTTATTTCTGAAAGATTAGTTTGAAGATCATGAGTTCCTCCAAATGAACTTACAGAAACAGCTGCAAATATTAAAGGAAGTATTTTTTTAATTTTCATTTAATCTCCTCCAGACTATCTTCTTCTTTTTCCAAATATTCTTAAAAGATATAGGAACAGATTTATAAAGTCAAGATAAAGATTAAGAGCACCAATTATTCCAAGTTTATTCATAACTTCTTCATCGCCATTTGACATTTGAAAAGCTATTTTTTTGATTCTATTAACATCATAGGCAATAAGAGCAGAGAAAATAACTATTCCTAGAACAGTTCCAATCCAATAAAGTATTGGAGCTTTAAGGAAGAAATTGATTAATGACATTATAATTATGCTTATAAGCCCAGTCATTAAATATTTTCCATAATTGCTGAGATCTTCCTTTGTAGTATATCCATAAGCTGCAATAACTATAAACATTATCAAAGCTACACCTAAAGTATAGAATATACTTACAGGGTGGAATACAAATCCTAAACTGCTAAAAAGCACTCCATTCATCAATGAATAAAGGAAAAACATCATTCTGGCAGTCCCAGAAGACATTTTATTGATTCCCAAACTTAGACCAAATACAAGAGCTATCTCTGCAAACATTATTATTTTAAAATAAGGCATTATAGCATATAGCAGTCTTGCATTAAAACCAAATAAGTATATTGGAACTATTGTTGTAATAAGTACTCCAACTACCATGTTCAAAAAAACTTTTCTAAGAAATCTATTAGTTGTTTCCACATTGACATAGACCCCTTGTTCGTTACGCATCTCATTTAAATCATATTCGTTCATTATTGTGCTACCTCCTGATTTATATTTAAAATTTTAAAAAGCTCTTTTTAAAATCTCAAGTACATCAGCTTTATGAAGTTTTTTCATTGTTCCAAGAGGCCCAAAAGCAACAGCTGCATCAGCCATTCTTTCAAGATTTTCTTCCTTTATTCCTACCTCTCTTAAAGTACTTGGGATATTTAGAGATTTAAAAAATTCTCTTGTCTTGTTTATTGCTTCTTTTGCGATAGTCATAGGGTCATTTCCTGAAATATTCCATACATATCTTCCATATTCTTCAAATCTATGAACATTTTCATCTGACAATACATATTCCATCCATACAGGAGTAAGGATAGCAAGTCCAACACCATGAGTTATATCATGATAGGCGCTAAGCTCATGTTCTATTCCATGAGTTGCCCAATCTGTAGATATTTTACCATAAGTAAGGAGTCCGTTCAAGGCTAAAGAACTTCCCCACATAAGATTTGCTCTGGCCTCATAATTTTCAGGCTCATTATATGCAATAGGTCCAAAATGTATTACAGTTTTTAGAAGCCCTTCCATTAAACGATTTTGTAAAAAACCATCATGATCAGGTGAAAAATACTGTTCAAAGATATGACTCATTATGTCAGCTGTTCCTGCAGCTGTCTGATACTTATTTACACTATAAGTATATATTGGGTCGAGTATAGAAAATACAGGTCTTAAAAGATCGCTTCCTATTGATAATTTTCTATTTTCTTTCATATTTGAAATTACACTATTACCATTCATTTCACTTCCAGTAGCTGCTAATGTTAATACAGAGGCAACTGGAAGAGCTGAAGTTAACTGCTTCATTTTATTTTTAACATAAAGGTCTTCCCATACATCTCCGTTATATTCGCTTTGGGCTGCTATGGCTTTTGCACAGTCTATAGTACTTCCACCACCTATAGCCAGTACAAGTTCTATTCCTTCTCTTTTACATATTTCAGCTCCATAATATACACATTCGATTCTAGGATTAGGGTCAATGTTTGGAAGTTCAAATATAGTAACTTCTGCTCTTTTCAAAACCTCTATAACTTTGTCATAAAGTCCATTTTTCTTGATGCTTCCTTTACCATATACCAGCAATACTTTATTTCCTATTTTCTTTACTTCGTTTCCAAGTTCATCTACTTTTCCAGTACCAAAAAGTATTTTAGTACTTACATTATAAGTAAAATTTTTCATAGCATTTTCCTCCTTTAAAATTAAATAATAATTTTACTGAAACTAAAATCTACTATTTTCAAACCATCTACTGCTGCACTTACTATTCCACCTGCATATCCGGCTCCTTCTCCTACAGGATACAATCCATTTATATTAACTGATTGTCCCTTGATATCTCTCGTTATTTTAACTGGAGCAGAAGTCCTTGTTTCAGGAGCTATAAGATTTACATTTCTGGATATAAAATAAGTATTTTTCCCCCATTGTTGAAAGGCTGCTTTCATATTATCATTTATAAATTTAGGAAACAAATTGTTCAAATCATAAGAATTCATTTTCATCTCATAACTGCTTTCTATAGAGCTGTTAGTTATCTTTCCATTCATAAAGTCTATAACATTTTGATAAGCAGCTCCATAATTATTTGCTATTTCATAAGTTTTTCTTTCCAGCTTTTCCTGAAATTTCATACCAGAAAAAAGTTCATCTCCAAATTCATTTTCTTTTATACCTACTACAATGGCAGAATTAGAAAATCTACCATCTCTTTTTGAATAACTCATACCATTTACTAGAGTTTTTCCTTTTTCTGATGCAGCATTGACTACAACTCCTCCAGGGCACATACAAAATGAAAATACTCCTCTGTTTTCCTTCTTGTTGTTATATGTAACACTATATGTAGCTGCACCTAACAAAGGGTGGTCAGCATATTTTCCATACTGCATTTTATCTATGTCACTTCTTAAATGCTCTATTCTTGCTCCTACTGCAAAAGGCTTGTTTTCTAAATAAACTCCATTTTTATGAAGCATTCTGTAAGTATCTCTTGATGAATGACCTATTGCCAATATTACAGAATCTGTATTAATAATATCTTTTACTCCATCTTTATTTAAAACTTCAATTCCTATAACGCAATTATTTTTTATAAGAAGATTTTCCATTTTAGTGTTGAAATAAAATTTTCCACCCATACTTTTTATTTTCTCTCTGATATTTTTTACTACAATTTTCAATATATCAGTTCCAATATGTGGTTTATAATCCCATAATATTTCTTCCTGAGCTCCACAATCAACAAACTCTTTAAATACTTTATCTATATATTCACTCTTTATTCTCGTGTTAAGCTTTCCATCAGAATATGTTCCTGCCCCTCCTTCACCAAATTGTACATTTGATTCTGGATTAAGAATAGAATCTGATATAAATTTATTGTTTGTTATATCCCTTTTATCTACCTCTTCTCCTCTCTCAAAGACAAGAGGAATATATCCATACTCAGCAAGTCTTAATGCAGAAAACAACCCTGCTGGACCTGCTCCTATCACTGCTACTTCTTTATTTTTAAATAAAGGCTCTCTTCTTACTTTTTCCTTTTCTTTTACTGGAAGAACATTAGTCAATGCAGATATATCTATTTCTTTTTTTAACAAAACTTCTATATTATAAATAAATTTTATGTCATTTTTTTTACGGCTATCAATGGATCTTTTGTTCCATCTCAGCATTTCAATATTATCTTTTTTTATACCTTTTTTTTCAAGTTCTTTTAATATTTCTCTATCCTGATTTTTATCCAACGGAATTATTATATTGTTAATATTTATTCTCATGTTCCACCTCTAAATAAATTATACCACATATAATAATTAATTAACAATAAAAAAGCCTGTGAAATTCTACACAGGCTGGCTTTTTTATTTTATTTTGTCAGCTAGAGTTTTTCCAACTTTGAACTTAACAGCTTTTTTAGCTTCTATTCTCATTTTCTTATTAGTTTGAGGATTTCTAACTTCTCTTGCAGCTCTTTCTTTAACTTCCCATTTTCCCCAACCAACAAAAGTAATATTATCTCCTTTTACAAGAGTATCTTCAACAGAAGCTAAGAATAAATTTACTGCTCTTTCAGCTTCTTTTTTAGTAAACCCACCATTCTTAGCATACAATTCCACAAATTCTTTTTTAGTCATAACTATTCCTCCTTAGATTTTATTCAGAAGTAACTCTTAAAATTACAATTCTTACTTACTATATATATAACCTTTATTTTCCATTTTGTAAATAGAAAGTTTTAAAATTTCTACATTTTAAAAAATTACTTTAAAACCTTCAGAGGCAGTATTCACGTCATTATCGGTTATTCCCAGATATTTCTGTGTGACAGATACGGAAGAATGATTAAGCAAACGCCTTACTAATTCTATATTAAATTTATTATTTGTATATTGAATATGGGCATAAGTTTTTCTGAAACTATGTGTAGAAAGTCCTTCTATAGAAGCACATATAGAAATTTTTTTTAATATTTTCTGTACCCATCTTACAGATATATCAAAAATATTATCATTCCTGCTTAGAAAACGTTTTCTACAATAACCTTCAACTATTTTTACAATTTCATAGTTGATTTTTCTATTTTGTATCTTTCCAGTTTTTTGTTCCCGTATTGATAATCTTCCATCAACAAAATCGTTTACTCTTAAGCTCAGCACATCTCCTATTCTGAGTCCTGTATTTAATTGAATTAGACAAATCAAATGAACTTGTGGATTAGCTCTTACCATTATCCCATTTTTTCTTACTCCACTTTTTATAAATAAAAAAACTGTTTCCAATTCATCAAATTTTAAGGCTCTAGTTTTCATTCTTGTTTTCATCTCCTAAGCTTGTAATATATGTGTAGTATAGACATATATAAAATATACCACATTTTTTAAACTAGAGAAATATTTTTATTTTTAGTATAGCAATATTATTGTTATTGTTATAAAATATACGTATAATTTATTTTGGGAGGTTTTAAAATGATTATAATAAAAAACGGTATTTTACTTGATGTTGAGAAATCTAAAAGTGAAAAAATGGATATTTCAATAGAGAATGGTAAAATTACTGCAATCAAAAAAAATATTAAACCTAAGAAAGATGATGAAGTTATTGATGCTACTGATAAAATAATAGCACCTGGATTTATTGATGCTCACTGTCATTTAGGGCTTATGGGGGACAGCGTTGGTTTTGAAAATGATGATGTTAATGAAAAGTCTGAGCCAATAACTCCTCAATTAAGAGCAATAGATGGAATTGATCCTATGGACAGAGTATTTACAGAAGCTTATCAAGGGGGAATAACTTCAGTAGCTACTGGACCAGGAAGTGCCAATGTAATTGGAGGACAGTTTGCTGCTATAAAAACTTTTGGAAAAAGAATAGATAAAATGATAATAAAAGCTCCTATAGCCATGAAATGTGCTTTTGGAGAAAATCCGAAGAGATTCTATGGAACAAAAGGAAAAATGCCTACCACAAGAATGGGTATTGCCAGTATGCTTAGAGAAACTCTTCAAAAAGCACAAGAATATATGTTGAAATTGGAAGCTGCTGGAAATGATATAACTAAGAAACCTCAGTATGATGCAAAATTAGAAGCATTAATTCCTGTTTTGAAAAAAGAAATTCCTTTAAAGGCTCATGCTCATAAAGCAAATGATATATTTACTGCTATAAGAATAGCGAAAGAATTTGATGTAAAAATGACTTTAGACCACTCAACTGATGCTAGATGTATAGTTGATGAATTAGCTGAAGAAAAATATCCTATGATAGTTGGACCTAGTTTAGGACATAGAACTAAAGTTGAACTTATAAATAAATCTTTTAAAACAGCTGGAATCCTTAATAAAGCTGGAATAAAAATCTCTATAACAACTGACAGTCCTGTTATCCCTCTTCAACATCTCCCAATTTGTGCTGCTCTTGCAGTAAAAGATGGTCTTGATAAATGGGAAGCTCTTAAAGCTATTTCTATAAACCCTGCTGAAATATTAGGGCTGGAAGATAGAATAGGATCTATTAAAGTTGGAAAAGATGCAGATATAGTTATATGGTCAGCTGATCCTCTTCAAATAGATGCAAAAGTTGAATGTACTATAATAAATGGAAAAGTAGTTTTCAATGGTGAGGAGGAAGAATAGTGAAAGAACTTCTTAAAAAATTCAGAAGAGAACTTCACCAGATACCAGAAGTAGCTTTTGAAGAATACAAAACAGCTGAATATATAAGAGAAAAACTTAAAGAATATGGAATCCCTTATGAAGAAATCACTAATGAACATTATTCTACAGGAACTATGGTTTATTTTAAGGGAGAAGAAGGGTGTATTGCTTTTAGAAGTGATATAGATGCTCTGCCTATAAAAGAAGATACTGGTTGTGAATTTGCTTCTACAAATGGACGTGCACATGGGTGTGGTCATGATGGTCATGCTGCGACTCTACTTACATTTGCAGTTTGGTTAAAGGAACAGCAGGACAAGGGAGTAAAATTTAAAAAATCAATTGTTCTTATATTTCAACCTGGAGAAGAGGGGAAAGGTGGAGCAAGATATCTTTCTGTCCATGAAAAATTTCTAAATAAAAATATAGAAGCTATATTTGGAATGCATTTATTCCCTTTGCTTCCTGAAGGAACAGTATCTACAAAGATTGGTCCTCTTATGGCACAGACTATAAATCTTGATATAGATATTTATGGTAAAGGGGGACATGGAGCTGAACCACAAAATTGTATTGATACTATTCTCATAACTTCTAAACTTATAGAAGCATATCAAAGTGTTGTATCAAGAAATATAACTCCTATTGAACCTATGGTGCTTACTATTGGTTCTATTCATGGAGGAAGTGCAAGAAATATAATTCCAGAAAAAGTTTCCCTGCTTGGAACTATAAGAATATTTTCTAAATCAATGATGGCATTTATCAAAGAAAGACTGGAAAATATCAATAAGGGATTTGAGATGTCTTATGGGGTCAAAATAGATTTCAATTTCACTCCTGTATATTCTCCTGTCATCAATGATGAAAACCTTTATCATGTATTTAGAGAAGCTGTGAAAGATAGTAATTTTGTTGAAGCAAAACCAGAAATGATTGCTGAAGATTTTTCATTCTATCTTGATAAAGTACCTGGGTTATTTTTCTTCCTAGGTGTAAGAAATGAAGAGAAAGGATATATCTATCCACTTCATAATCCTAAATTTAATTTTAATGAAGAGGCACTTTTAAAAGGTGTTGAAACTTTCCAAAATATAGCTTATGCTATGAAGGCTTTATAATTAAAAGATAATTCAATATAATTTTAGAATTTTTTATTAATTTGAATTATAAAAAATAACATAGAATTATTATTTATAAGTAATTGAGCAGTTAAGAATTCTTAACTGCTTAATTACCAAAAATTTATTTCCCCAAACATATTATTTTATTAATTGCACAACTTTTTCTGAGTCTAAAATTTTTAAATTTTATTCTATTCTTTTTCTAATCTTCTTCCAAAACAGCTTTCAATATCATTAAGTACTGGTACTTCCAGTTTATTATTTTCTTTTAAGTATAGATATGTTTTTCCCAATCCCTCTTCCAATGAATATTTATTTCTAAATCCTGTTTTCTCTATCTTTGATATATCTCCTATTAAATTCTTATTTCTAAATGGAAACCAGTCCCTCGCTTTTAAGTTTTCTTTTTCTAAATCTATATTATATATTAATGGTTGTTTTCCAGATATCAGGCTGCACATTTTAATATAATCTTTAATGGTAATACTTTCATCACCAGAGATATTAAATATTTGATTAAAAAAGTGTGGGTTGTCTAAAGAAAAATTTACAGCTTCACAAAGATCATCTATATATCCAAACTGAATTCTCTCTTCTCCCTTATCTGGAATGAAAATAGGCATATTATTTTCAAGTCTTGCAAATATATAACTTTCTCTGTCTAAATTATTTTCAGGACCATAAATATAAAAAGGTCTGAATATAGTATAATTAAATTTTAATTTTTTTGAATTTTCAATAGTTATTTTTTCACATAAATATTTATCTTCGGCATACTTGCCCCATATTTCATTTGCTCCAGTACTGTCAGTTTCTTTTACAGGGTAATTCTGCATTTTATTATAAATAGAAGCACTGCTTATTAAAATGTATTGACAGTATCTTCCAGCCATTATTCTTTGAATAAGGGATACCTGCTCTGGATTATACGCTGATATATCAATTATGCAGTCTACTCTTAAATTTTCTAAACATTCTATTAATTCTTTTTCTATATTCCTGTTGCATTTTAAAACTTCTGCCTTTTCAGGACTGGGTCTAGTTCCTCTATTGAGAACATATACTTTATATTTTTTATTTAGCAGAAATTCACATAATTTTTTTCCTACAAATTGATTACCACCCATTAATAGAATATTTTTCATAATTAATCTCCTTTTAAAGTTAATAACTATATTTCTATATTAATTTACATCTAAACAAATTACAAATTTTTTTATGCATATATTTTTATCAATTTCTATATTTATATCCTTCATTTTCTAAAGTGCACTTCATATAAAAGTTTAATTTATAGATAAATTCAGGACTTGCTATATTTTTTATAAAATAAAAACTGCTATATTTTAATCTTATTTAGATAATTATCTGTAAAAGAGGAACAACTTTTTACATAAAAATTTTTTTAAATCTTTGAATTTTGTAGTCTGCAGAAAGCTCTATACGAACATTATCAACTTTTTTATTGTTATCTATTAATTTCTTTTTGTTATTGATATAATCTAGCTATCAAAAACAAAGGGGAGTTAAATATGAAAAAAATTTTTATCAGTTTTCTTCTTCTATTATCTTGTCTTAGTGCTTATGGAAAAGACAAAGTAGAAGAAATTATGAAAAAAGGTGTTATAAGAATTGGGACAACTGGGGATTATAAACCATTTACTTATCTCAATGGAGATAAATATGAAGGATATGATATTGAAGTTGCAAAACTTATAGCAAAAGAGTTAGGAGTAAAAGTTGAATTTATACCTACAACTTGGAAAACTCTTATATCAGATTTAAATGAAGATAAATATGATGTGGCTATGGGTGGCATAACAAGAACTGTCAAAAGACAGGTAGAAGCTCAAATGAGTAATCCTTATCTAATATTTGGTAAATGCTATCTAGTAAGAAAGGGAGAAAAGGAAAAATACAATTCTATTGAAGCTGTTAATAAACCAAGTGTCAAAGTTGGAGTAAATATTGGAGGAACTAATGAAATATTTGCTGATGAACACCTTTCTAAAGCTACAATAATTCATTATAAAAATAACTTAGATGTTCCAGTTGCTGTAGAAAAAGGAGAAGTTGATGTTATGGTAACTGAAAATCCTGAAGCCATTACTTATGAAAAAATTAATTCTAAGTTGGAAGGGGCATTAACTGAAGCTACTCTTACTAAAAGTCAGATGGGATACATGGTTCACAAAAATCAGCAGCATCTTTTAAATACAATAAATTTTATTTTAGCAGAATTAGAAGTAAGAGGAACTATTCCTGAACTCAAAAATCAATATTTAAAATAATCTTTTTAAGAAGAGCTGTTACAAATTGATAATTTGCAATTATTAATTTGAACAGTTTCTTTTTATTTTTATCATTTTTCTTTGAGTTATAAAAAATATAGAGGAATCTTTTTTATTACTTTTATAAATATTCTTTGCTTTAAATTTAATGCTTTAATTCTAAGAATAGGCATATTTCTGTAAATAAATAGAAATAGTATGATATAATAAGTAAAAGAATGTCTATAGAGGAGGAGAGTGCTGAATATGTTGAAGAAACTTCTTATTATAGCATTATTGATATCTCAAACAGCTTGTGGGAAAGTAGCCAGCTGGTATGGTAAAGGATTTGAGGGAAGAAGTACTGCAAGTGGGTATATATTTGATTCCAGACAGTATACTTGTGCATCTAATGCTTATGATTTTGGAACTGTGTTAAAGGTAACTAATAAGGCAAATAATAAATCAGTTGTGGTAGTAGTGACTGATAGAGGCTCTTTTAAGAAGAAATATGGACGTGATATTGATTTAAGCCATGCTGCTTTTGTGAAAATAGCTAATCCAAATGAAGGACTGATTAAAGTAAGCATAAAAGTTTTAAATGATAAAAACACCTTTAAATATAAGCATGGAAGTCCTGTTTTCAATGCCAGAGAATACAATAAATATGTTAAAAAATAAGAAAAAACCAGAAGAAAAAATTTTTCTTACCACATAAGGTTTGAGAATATTTTATACTTCTGGTTTTTATTGTATTAGCAAATTATAAAATTCTGTCAAAGAAAAAATTTTTAGGCAGAAATCTATAATGTATTTATTTTTAGCAGAAAGTATGTAAAAAATTTTAAATGAGAGTGTGAAACAATTTCTGTAAATCATAACTTTCTGTGATAAAAAATTTTAAATTCTTAAAGTATTAATATTTTGTAATTAAAATAGTATAAATCATATTTTTTCGATAAAAATTATTTAATTAAAATATACTAAATATTTTTTATACACTTGAAAATTTTATCAGGTTTTAATATTAAATATCCAACTTATATTCTACAGATACTGTCACTCTGTTGTCATCATCTTTTCTGCTGCTTGAATTACTATTCCCTTCACTGACCTGATACATCAAATCAAGAGTAAGTCCATTATTATATTCTATTCCTCCACCCATTCCATAGTAAGAACCATTTTGAGGATTTACAGCATCATTTATAGATTTATATCTTGAATTACTGCTTTGAAAACTTTTTCCCCCTATATTATTTACAGCATATCCTAAATTAAGCTTCAAATATGGCTGCCAGTCATTTACTTGAGGCAGCTTATATCTTCCAGTGACATACAGTGGAATAGAATCCATATCCACTTCTTCAGCTGCTTCTTTTACATAAAATTTTCCACTTTGTTCCTGGTCAAATATGCTTTCTCTGTCTTTTTTTAGACTATACCTATCTTGATAGGACATTCCAACTCCAAGTTCAACATCAGATATAAGTTTGTCACTTCTTAATTCCTTTGCTACTTCATGCCCTACATGTATAACTTCTGTCTTGTCTTCAAAATCATGCTCTTTTAATTTTTCATTAAGGGTATCTATAAATTCGTAATATTTTTTAACTACATTACTTTCTGATTGATTTGTTTCAAAATTAGTATATTCTTCTAAATCTCTCTTAATAAGAAGTTTTTCCTGCTCTACATTTACTGTTACTTCTGGATTTGGAGCTTCTTCTGCATTTTTTATTATTTCTTTTAATTTATCTTCAGTCAATTTCTCATTTACAACTAAAAGTTTCTCTTCAGTTTGAGTAATTTCTTTTTCCATATTTTCTTCTTCTGATTCTTCATCATTCTCTTTTACAAAAGACGTTTTTTCTTCTTTATTTATCTTATTTTCTTTTATATTTTTATTTATTTCAACATCATTAACAATTTTTTTCTGTTTAGTGGCAGGAATATTTTCTTCAAGCATAGGCACTTCTTTTAATCCACTGGCTACAGTAGACCATGAAAAAAATAATATAAATAGTATATTTTTCATAAAGCACCACCTTTTTATCCCTTTTAGTATTATATTATAATTTTAACAGGTATAGAGATTTTTTTCAAAGATTTTTTCCCCATATTTATTTATCGCTAAAACTACTTATCTCTAAACTATTCTATTTTTCTCAAAAATACTCTTAACTTTCTAAACTTTTTTAAATATTGAAAATTTTTCTGCAAAATGATAATATGTACCTATATGAAAAAGAAAAAGGAGTTAAGATATATTTAATATTCCTTAAACTTATTTTATGCCTATATTTACCATTATTCAAAATATACACAAAAAAAAATGCAGATTACAAAATAGTAAATGAATTATCAGGCTAAAAACTTAATGAATAAAAAGAGAGGGACTTACATGTTAAATAAATTAGAAAAAATCTATGAATTAAAAAAAGAATTAGATAAAAAAAGACCTCTTTCACAAAGTGAGCTCAAAAGAATTAAAGAAAATTATATAATAAAAAATACATATAATTCAAATGCTATTGAGGGAAATACACTTACAGAAATAGAAACAAAAGTTATAATAGAAACTGGTATTACTATTGCTAAAAAAACTTTAAGAGAGCATTTAGAAGTTAAAAATCATGCTGAAGCTCTTTTATTTATTGAAGAATTAAAAGATAGAAAGTTATCAGAATATGATATTAAATTAATTCATTCTATAATTTTAAGTGGAATTGACAGAATTAATGCTGGAAAATATAGAAACGCAAACGGACGAATAGGTGGGGCCTCTCATGATGTCGCTCCTTCTCATTTAATTTCTCAGGAAATATATGCACTTCTCAGCTGGTATAATGAAAGTCCCATTACAATAAATAAAATTATAGAATTTACTTGTCGTTTTATTAATATACACCCATTTATAGATGGTAATGCTAGAACTTCTAGACTTTTAACTAATTTAGAACTTTTAAAACTTGGTTATCCTCCAATTACTATTTTAACAGTGGACAGATTAGAGTATTACCAAGCTCTTGACAAAAGTTACTATGAAGACTATTCATTGGCTTATGATTTCTTTTATAATTGTATCATTGAAACTTTAGAAGAATATTTAAGTTATACAAAATAAAAGTGCTCTTGTTGACAGTAAAGGCTGATAATACAATCAGAAGTTATATGAGAACTCTGACAAATATATTAACCTTATATCATGTTTTTAAAATATACTTTAATTAATATCAAATTCAATAAATGCTTGAGGAGAGATAAATGAGTATCAATAATATTATTATCTATTTAATGATATTTTTTATGTTGGTTGGTGCTGTTGATAGATTATTTGGAAACAGATTTGGATATGGAAAAAAATTTGAAGAAGGAATTATGGCTATTGGAACACTTTCTCTGGCCATGTTGGGAATAATTTCCCTTTCTCCTTTGATTGCTTCAGCTTTAAAACCAATTATTACACCATTGTATAAATTAATAGGTGCTGATCCAGCAATGTTTGCTGGAACTATTTTAGCCAATGATATGGGAGGATACTCTTTGAGTATAGAACTTGCTTTATCACAGGAAGCTGGACTTTTTGGAGGGCTATTTCTGGCTGCTACTATGGGAGCTACACTTTCTTTTACTATTCCTGTTGCCATGGGAATAATAAATAAGGAAGATGAAAAATATCTGTCTAAAGGTATTATGGCTGGAATTTCCACTATTCCTTTTGGGTGCTTTTTTGGAGGGTTGATAGCAGGGTTCAATATTAAAATGCTTATACTGAATTTGATTCCCACTATTATTTTTACTTTCCTTATTTGCACAGCACTTCTTAAATACCCAAAAGCTGTTTCAAAATCATTTTCTCTTTTTTCTAAGGTGATGTTTATAGCAATAACAATAGGACTGGCATTGCAGATAATAGAAACTCTTACTGGAAAAGTACTGGTTCAGGGAATGATTCCTGCTCTTGAAGCAGTTAAAATAATATGTAAAATCGGAATGACTTTAGCAGGAGCTTTTCCAATGGTATATTTTATCACTAAGGTTTTCAAGACTCCATTAATTAAATTAGGAAAACTATTTGGAATAAATGAGAACTCCACTGCTGGAATTATTGCCTGTCTGGCCCATAATATTCCTATGTATAATATCTTAAAAGATATGGATGAAAGAGGAAAATTATTAAATATTGCCTTCTCTGTCAGTGGGGCTTTTGTACTGGGAAGCCATCTCGGATTTACTGCAGGAGTTGATACTGCTCTTGTGTTTCCTGTGATAGCTGCCAAGCTTATAGGTGGAATTTCAGCTATGTTCGTAGCAAATTTTATTTATAATAAAGATTTTAAAAATTCAAAAAAATTAAACTAACAAAATAGCCAGTCTTTATTTGATAGCAACTCAAATTTATGACTGGCTTTTAATTATCTCATTCTTCCACCATAAATAATTTTTTTAATACTTTTCTTTTTTAATCTCATAAAAATTTTCTATATTAACCTAATATCTAGTCACTTTCCAAAAGCATTTTTTCCTTGCATTCTCCATTTTTTTGATGTTTTCTCTGGACTTTTTGTTATTCTTATTCTTACCAATCCTCTTCTTAGCCAATCTAATTGATGATAAGTTGTTATATCATCACAAACAGATACTTTATTTGGATAATTATATAGATATTTTAGTCCTCTTTTAGTATATTTTTCATTTTCCTCTCTTTTTAATCTTAACTTTATAGAAAAGTTTCCCATAATATTAAAATTATTACTGTTTTTTAATTTCTAAAATTTAAATAAATTGTATGATTTACTTCATTTTCAGTATCAGTTTCTTTATATTTAATTTTTGCAAATTCTATTCTAAGATTAGATAAATTACATATTGCTAATAATTCTCTATCTGTTATTTCTGCCATAATATCACCTCTTTAAATTTTAATATTCTAATATTTCGCCATCTTTTCCTCTTTCATATTCATGAAAAATTATTTTAGTAGTATTTAATAATTTTACATCATCTATAGAGTTATAATTTTTTCTTTTACTAGTGTCTCTAGGTTCTATATCTTTAAATTTAGGGCTAACTAATCCTACATGATATAAAGCAAAATAGCTGCTATTACTAAAATCTAGAAAATCTGATTTAATGTTTATACTTTGTATTTTTTTTTCATTTGACATTTTTTTAAATTCAACTTCAGCATTAAGGAAGAAATTTTCTCTAAACTCTAGATATTCTTTAGATGTAGTACATTTTTGTTTAGCTTTTTTTAATATTTCTTTGTTTTCATCGAAATAATTTGTTAAAGATCTTTCATCTAAAATTTTTATCTGTATAGAAACATACTCAAAAGTTCCTGTCTCCTTCATAAACTGAATAAATTCGTAAATTTGTTTCCTATACCATTCTCTGTCTTCAT
>OGZE01000268.1_pt1 | contig 40778 bp, 35 predicted proteins | sample 1576731 | NCBI WGS metagenome assembly OGZE01 (sample SAMEA3541503, study PRJEB24748) | human gut metagenome | biome: human gut; feature: human-associated habitat; material: faeces | place: China | collected 2012 | reverse complement strand
TGCGCATCAACAGACGCAAGTTTACAGAGACCCGCCCACCTTCGATATTGCTCATATGGGTCTGGCTGATGCCCAACTGTTTAGCCAGCTGCTGCTGGGTTACCTTGCGCAGCGTACGCAGCAGCTTGATGTTGGTTCCCAGCCCCTCCAGGCTTTGCTCGTTGTACACTTTTTCACTTCCCAACTTTTTTAAATAATAACCTTCATGTTATTCAAGTGTTTTAAGTGAATTATTTGTCTTTTTTGAAAACATAAGTAAAAAATATTTATATAAGTAATATCATCTGCCATTATAGCACGTTTGCACCCCCCCACAAGACATTCAAAGACTTTTTTATGGACGCAGCTTGTTTTCATTATTGCCCTTACGTTTTGATAGCCGCCAAAGTTAGCTGTAGCAGTACCTTTAGCGACTTAAAATGGGCATAAAAAATACCCCGCAAATGAAAATTTCTTCAAATGCGGGGTAATCTTTTTTACGAAAGCAAAGGCACATTACACAATCTTGTGCCAGTATTTATAGCAGCTTGCAAAAACAAACTCAATCATAGCAACCCAAACAAATACTAAAAAACGCCTGCCGAAGCAGGCGGGTGGAAATAATTTATAAAACCATTTTCATTTTTGATTTCTTTTTTATATCGTATAAAAGATTATTATACCCGAATAAGCTAATCTGTAGGTTTTATAATATTATAATTTTTTATAACTTCATAACCTGAATTTACACCTATAATATTTTTACATATCAACCTATCATTACTATCCGTTCTAAAAAACTGAAAATTCAATATCCATTCTCGACTTTCTATTTCTGTTTTCATAAATATTTCTATTTTTGAAATTTCATTTATATTGCCTTTAGGCTCAAAAACATAAATAACATTATTTATATCTTGTGATAAATCACTAGAAGTAAAATAATAACTACCGTTTTTAGTATTATTGTACGTTACTTCAATAGATGCATTTATTTTAAAACAACCTAGTGTATGTAAAATTACCATCGAACTTTCTTCCAATTGATTTCTTTTTAAAACAATATAGCTACTATTGGCAAAAATATATGTTGGTAAATTAGTTACTACTTTTCGACCTGAAACAAAAATACTTTCATTAGGGGTTATTAAATTTTCATAAGATGGAAAATCAATATTATATTTAGCCGGAACTAGATATTCAAATAATATATTTCTAAAATAGTATATCCAAAAAATTGAGCTTCCAATACAAATCACCGCAGCAGCTACTAAAAACAGAAAAAACGACTTATAATATATCAAATATAAATATATGTAGTTGAAAAAAATAGCAATAAAAAAACAGAAAAATGCAATATCACTTAATCTCAAATAAGTATTCCCAATTTTTTTTATTTTATCATTTTTGAAAGAAAAATCTTCGTAATATCTCTTATATTGCTCTAAAAAAACTTCAATGTCATATATTTTTTCTTCTAAGCATCTATTGCTTACATTACATTTATTATAATAATTTGAAAATGTTTCTAAATAATTTTTTATTATATTTGCATTTTCATCAATACGATAATTGCTTAACGCGGATAATATAGCAATTATCGTAAATATTACCCCACCAATAGAGCATGCTATGGTTATAATATTATTTATAAAAATACTATCTATTGACAAATTCATCAAAATATTTTCGCACCACTGCCACTCCATTTCTGTTATAAAAAAAGCAGCAACAAGCACACTATAGCAAAATATCCTAAAACGCGTTTTTATATCATTAAAATAAATTATCATGCTAAACCAACCACTCCTATAAATTTGTAATAGTCTTTTTTAAATCTTCTACACTGATATATGGACTTCTGTGCAACATTCTATGGCAATTAGGACAAACTAAAACAATATCATCTATTCTAGTTATCTCACCAGGCCTCATTTTACTGACAAACTTTTTATGATGACCCTCAATAAAATCTTTTCCTCTTTCTCCATATACAGCATTAAAATCAAATCCACATATTTCGCAAAATACTTTTCCAAATCTATTTTTAAATAATTCTTTGGCTTTTTTTATAACTTTTGGATTCCTTTCAATCTCCTTATGTTTTTTATAAAAAATATTACCCTCATAATAAACATTTTGAATCATATTTAGGTTATTTTCCGTTTTTATTTTTTTATAAGGGAGAAAGATAAATTCATTTAAATCTTTTCCTAGGCTAATAATAAATTTTCCTTTTGGTTCTGGATATACCTTTTTAAATTCTTCTCTTAAATTCTTTCTAAATCTAATACTTTCCAAATGAACACGTTCATTTTTTTGACCTTCATAACGATATGATGCAACAAATTTCTTGTGATTAAATATAACTGTTATTTCTCGAGCACTTCCACGCTTAGTATAGTCTTTAGAAGTTGGAGGGTTAAAGATATGTTGATGCGATACGTTTATACGAACACCATCACTATATAATGATTTATTTACATCTTTTATTAAAATAACATCATCCATATTTACCATAATATACAACCTCCAGAATTATTGCTTTCATAATAATTTTAACATATGTTATAATATTTGCAACGAAATACATTATATGGAAGTGGTCTCTTATGAAGAAATTTATAACTATCACACTGGCGTTCATTATTGCACTGGCGATTCCACTGGCTGCCTACGCTGCCACTTATATCGGTAACCGCAACAGCTGGAAGTTCCATTATCAGGGCTGTCGTTGGGAACGGCAAATGAAGGAAGGTAATCGTATTTATCTGTCCAGCCGTCAGGAAGCTATCAATATGGGTATGGCTCCCTGCAAGGTTTGCCGCCCTTAATATTTAAATACATAAGTAACTATCGCCCCTAAAGTAAGGCTTAGCCCCTGCTTTGGGGGTGTTTTGTTTTACAGAAGCAAGTTTTGTGTTTTTATTTTTGTAAACATAGCATAAAAACGTGTTTTTGCTGCTCTTTTATTAGTGTAAGGGTCAAACGCCCCTGCAAAAATTGCGAAAGGAGCATTAAGCAAAGATGAGAGTACAAACATCATCAACACCTGTTTTGACGACGGCCAGGCTGCGTGAGCTTACGGCGCTGGGGCGCAACCGCATTATGCAGATCTATCTGCACTGGACTGCCGGGCGCTATGGCGAGCTGTATGACGACTACCATTTTAATATTGATGCCGACGGCACTGTTTACCGCACCTGCGCTTTACTGACTGATTTGAAGGCACACACCTGGCACCGCAACAGCGGCGCAGTTGGTATTGCCTTGTGCGGCGCGTTAGGGGCGCTTCCCCATAGCGGTATCGATACGGAATTTGGCAGTTACCCGCCTACGGCCAAGCAGCTTGACGCTGCCGGCAGACTGGTCGCCCTGCTGACGCAGGGGCTTAACCTGCCCATTGACCGTTTGACAGTGCTTACCCACTGCGAAGCGGCCTTGCTGGACGGCTATGGCCCTTTTAGCGGCGATGCCGAGACTCGCTGGGATTTATGGTATTTGCGCGATTCACCCGGCGACGGCCTAATGAAGCCCGGCGGCGATGTTATTCGCGGTAAGGCCTTGTGGTACAAGGCAAAAATTTAAAGTAAAGGAGATGAGATTATGACCGTAAGTAAAAACCCTACTTCCTACAAGCTTTCGTTGGAGGTTGAAAACGGCGTGAACGCTATTGGCGCTATGCAGACTAAAAGCGCTTCCCTGGGCAGTGTGCGTTTGGAAGCAGAAGCCGACAAGTGCTACGCAGTTGCCGCAGCTGTTGGCGACCTGATGAAGCACGAGATAGTGAATGTTTATGTTACTGAAAAGGCTGCACTTGAAAACACTGGTGAATAATGAACTTATATTAAAATTTTAAAGGAGAGAACACACATGGAAAAAACTTTGGAACTGGTTTTTAATAAAAGCGACGGTACTAAAAAAACTTTAAGTATCGCCGAACCCCGTGCAGACGTGACCTTAGCCGACGCTCAGGCTGCTGCTGGCAAGATCATTGAAGCCAACGTGCTGACCAGTGGCGGCGAAGCCCTGATCGAGTTTGTGGAAGCACGCATCAAAACCGTTACTGTTTCTGTACTGGCTTAAGGCTTATGGATACCAAAGAGATTTTCAGCGCTGTGGGCAACTTTGGGTTCCCCATGGTGCTGAGCTGGTATTTGCTGCTGCGCATGGAACAGCGGCTGGATAAACTGACCGACTGCCTGAACGAGCTGAGCAAGGCCCTGCTGGAAAATACCAGGGAGGTTTAACATCAAAAATAAAACTGTAGCGTGTCTGAACCTGTTGCGCTTTGTACTGCGCCTGCTGGTTCGCAAATAACAAAAAAACACAGGCCATTTGGTCTGTGTTTTTTTTAAAGTCAAATTAAAATAAGCTGCCCTACTCTGCCCTTTTAGGCTTTGGTAGTGCTGCCAAAACCGCCGCCGCGTACGGCTTTATCGGTATCGGCGTCGCCGTCGGCTACCAGGTATTTGTAAAAAATACCCTGCGCCACGCGCTCGTCTTTTTGCAATACTACAGGCTCGGTGCCCATATTCAGCAGGGCCAGCATGATGTGCCCTTCGTTATCTTCGTTGTTGTAATAATCGGCGTCGATGATGCCCTGGTTATTGACCAGGGAGATGTGTTTTTTGACGGCAACGCTGCTGCGGATATGCACGCCCAGGTATTCGTCATCAAGCATATATGCCTTGATTCCTGTGGGCACCAGTTGCAGCTTGCCCGGCAAAAGCTCTATGTCTTCGGGCAGGTGGATGTCGTAGCCGGCCGATTTTTGGGTTTTGCGTTCCGGCATGGGAAATTCGCTAGCAGCATATTTGCTGATTTTTTCAAAGCCTCTTGTTTTCATAGTGCACCTCACTTATAAAAAATCCCGCCGAAAAGGTATCAGCGGGATCTTAAATTTATTGCTTATTTCTCCAGACCGTTAGCTAAAACGGCTTTGCGGGAAAGGTTGATACGGCCTTTTTGGTCGATTTCGGTAACTTTGACAACGATTTCATCGCCAACGGAAACCACGTCTTCAACTTTAGCCACACGCTCGGTGGAAAGCTGGGAAATGTGGACCAAGCCTTCTTTGCCCGGCAGGATCTCGACGAAAGCGCCGAAGTTCATCAGACGGGTGACTTTGCCGGTATAAACTTTGCCGACTTCAGCATCAGCAACGATGCCGTGGATCATATCGATAGCATTGGCAGCGGATTCGCTGTTGACTGCTGCGATAAATACTTTACCGCTGTCGTCGATATCGATTTTAGCGCCGGTCACTTCAACGATCTTTTTGATCATTTTGCCGCCGGGGCCGATAACTTTGCTGATCTTTTCAGGATCAACGCTGATGGTGGTGATTTTAGGAGCATATTGGGACAGCTCTTTGCGCGGTTCGGAGATACATTCCATCATGATGCCCATGATGTGGTCGCGGCCGCGTTTAGCCTGTGCCAGTGCCTGGGTGAAGATATCTTTGTTGATACCGTCGATTTTGATATCCATTTGGATAGCTGTGATGCCTTTATCAGTACCGGCAACTTTAAAGTCCATATCGCCCAAAGCATCTTCCAGACCTTGGATATCGGTAAGGATAGCGAAATGTTCGCCGTCTTTAACAAGGCCCATTGCTACGCCTGCTACAGGAGCTTTGATAGGAACGCCTGCGTCCATCAAAGACAGGGTGCTGGCGCAAACGCTGCCCATGGAGGAGGAGCCGTTGGATTCCAGAGTTTCGGAAACCAGACGGAGTGCATATGGGAATTCGTCTTCGGAAGGGATCACCGGCAGTAAAGCGCGTTCTGCCAAAGCGCCGTGGCCGATTTCGCGGCGGCCGGGGCTGCGCATGGGGCGACATTCGCCAACGCTGTACGGCGGGAAGTTGTAGTGATGGATATAGCGTTTGGTGTCTTCGACGCCAAGTCCGTCAAGGATCTGTGCTTCACGCAGCGGAGCCAGTGCCAGGACGTTAAGGATCTGGGTTTGGCCACGGGTGAACAAAGCGCTGCCATGCGGGCGGGCCAGCAGGCCTACTTCGCAGGCTACAGGACGTACTTCGTCCAGCTGACGTCCGTCAGGGCGGATCTTATCGACAGAAATAGTGCGGCGCACGATTTTCTTAACTAATTTTTGGGTAATGTAGGCAACGTCTTTGGCGTTGTCGGGGTATTTAGCGATAAATACTTCTGCGATCTCGGCTTTTACTTTAGCTACGTTTTCTTCGCGCTCAAGTTTGTTAGCGTCCATCAAAGCAGCTTTCAGTTTTTCGCCGCCAAAGGCTTCGATCTCAGCAACAATCTCAGCAGGAGGCTCGTAAACGGGCACTTCCATTTTGGGCTTGCCTACTTCGGCCATGATTTTTTCCTGGAAGGCTACCAGCTCTTTGATAACGCCATGGGCGAACCAGATAGCGTCGAGCATGGTTTCTTCGGAAACCTCTTTAGCGCCTGCTTCAACCATCAAAATAGCGTCTTTAGTGCCGGCAACAGCCAGGTTCAAAAGGCTGGCCTGAGCTTGGGCCACTGTGGGGTTGATAACGAATTCGCCATCGACCAGGCCTACGCGAACACCTGCGATAGGGCCCTCGAAGGGGATATCGGAAATGGACAAAGCGCAGGAAGCGCCAACCATTGCGGGCATATCGGGAGCGTTGTCAGTATCAACGGATACGGCAGTAGCCACGATCTGCACATCATTATGATAACCATCGGGGAACATCGGGCGGATCGGACGGTCGATAAGGCGGCTGGTCAAAATTGCCTGCTCGCCGGGACGGCCTTCACGTTTAATAAATCCACCGGGGATCTTGCCGACAGCGTACATTTTTTCTTCAAAATCTACAGTCAACGGAAAGAAGTCTACTCCTTCCCTGGGGGTTTTGGTACCGGTTACCGCAACGATAACTGCGGTGTCACCATAACGAACTAATACTGATCCATTTGCCTGCTTAGCGACCTTACCGATTTCCATGGTAAGCGTTCTACCGCCAAGCTCCATACTATAAGTGTGCATGCTTCTGCCTCCTCTAAGTTTTCACAATTTAGGTTACCTGTTTGTATTCGCCATAAATCGTGTTTCTCCTTTTACTTTTTTAAAATTTTCTTTAAAATTTATTAAATTTTTTTGCCAGTTAAAAAACAGAAGCACCAACGTTGCCGCCGTGCTCCTGTTTAAGCCTTGTGCTTTAAGTTTTTTATAACGCTTTGCCCGCCAGTATCTCGCGGTAATCGCGGTAGTTATCTGCCAAAAGTTGGGGCGTATCAAGCCCATAGGGGCATTTCACCTTGCATTGGCCGCAGTGCAGGCACTCCTCTATCTTCTGCATCATGGCCTGTGCTTTTTCGGTCAGCTGCGCTGCCTGCGGGGCGCGCCTTATCATCAGCGACATACGGGCGCAGGAGTTGATCTCGATACCTACCGGGCACGGCATACAGTAGCCGCAGCCACGGCAGAAGCTGCCGATAAGCTGCTGCCGGTCTTTGTCGATGATCGCTTGCAAGGCGTCATTTAGCACCGGCGGCGCGTCGATATAGCTTAAAAACTCGTCCAGCTCGTTTTCGCGCTGCACGCCCCAAATAGGCAGAACGTGCTCGAACTGGGCCAGGTAAGCATAGGCGGCGGCAGAATTGTTGATAAGCCCACCGGCCAGTCCCTTCATGGCGATAAAGCCCATCTGCTGCTTAGCGCAGGCGTGCACCAGCTCCAACTCTTTGTCTGTCGTCAGGTAGCTGAAGGGAAATTGCAGCGTGTCGTACAGGCCCGACTCTATAGCTTCGTGGGCCACTGCCAAACGGTGGTTAGTGATACCGATAAAGCGTACCTTGCCTCGGGCTTTAGCTTCCAGCATCGCCTCGTACAGCCCGCTGCCGTCGCCCGGTTTGGGGCAAAAGGCCGGGTTGTGGAACTGGTAAATATCAATATGGTCTGTTTGCAGCAGCCCCAGGCTGGTTTCCAGATCCTGCCAGAAGCCTGCCGCCGTGGTTGCCGGTGTTTTGGTAGCTATAAAAACTTCATCGCGGATACCCTGCAAAGCTACGCCCAGCTTTTCTTCGCTGTCGGTATAGCTGCGGGCCGTATCAAAAAAAGTTATGCCCTGCTCAAAGGCTTTGCGGACTAAACGCACAGCGTCGGACTGTGCGATGCGCTGGATTGGCAGCGCGCCGAAACCGTTTTTATTAACAGTGATGCCTGTTTTGCCTAATACTACCTGAGTCATGTGTATGCCCCCATTCTCACTCGCTTATTACTACAAATATAGCACAGAAAACAGTAAAAGTCGAACAAAGCAGCTTGTGCCCTGTTCGACTTTTAAATGACTTGTATTTACTTAGCAAGGGTTTAGATATGCACCGTTTTGTCAAAAATTTCTTTATTAGCTTCTATGCTTTGGCTGCTGCCAACCACGCACAGATATTTGTCGTTTAAGGTAGCTGCGATCAGCGGCGCCAGTTTTTGCAGATCGGCGTTAGTGATGTCGATGATCTCGCTGCGCATCTGTTGGCGCATGGCAGTATCAACCTGCTTCAAATGGTAGACGCCGGCCTGTTCCAGCCGCATGGAGTTGGTCAGCGGCGTATCCAGCCCGCTGATGGTGCCGATAACGTATTTCGTCAGCTCACGCTCTGAAAGGGTCAGCTTGCTAAGCCATTCCGGCATATCGTAATAGGCCTGCAAGGATTCCTTCAGCTTAGGATCGCGGTAAGAAGCAAAGAACATGGTGCCGTTACGGTCGAAGCGTGCTGTCGCGCCATAAGCGCCGCCCTGCACTCTGATCTTCGTCCACAGATATTCGTAGCGCAAAATCGTTTCCAACACCTTCATCGAGCCGTGGAAGCTGTAGCCAAATTTGCGGAAATCGCCGCCTGCGGCTACATACTGCACCTTGCCCGGTGTCATAATGCCTTCGTTGTGGCCGGGTGCTGGCAAATGCTGCGGTTCCTGCCCTGCTAACGGCGATTGCGGCAGCTTGGCGGCAAAGCTTAAGGCCTGCTGCAAAACTACGTCCCGTTCGCCTTCCTCGCAGGAATAAGCTAAAAGGTATTTGCTGTTTTCAAAGCAAACGCCTACCAGCTGCCTTAATTTTGCTAAGGTATCCTCTGCCCTGGCGTCAAAATTAGCGGCCAGCTCTTTTAAAAACTCATAGTAGCTGTATTGGTCCTGCTCGTTGACACGGGCAGCAGCCGAAAAATAGGAAGCCAGCCTGCTACAGGCAACGGTTTGCCCGCGCGAGAAAAAGCTGCTGTCCCAATCTGTTTTTACTTCGTCTAAAATCTCTTTCAGGCGTTTAGTATCGTCTATCTTGCTGCCCAGCGCTACAGCCTGCAATATCTCGAATAATTTATCAAGATTGGCTGTTAAGGCTTTGGCCTGCACAGTGAATTTGATGGTATATTCGTTAACGTCGGCTTCTGACGAGTAAGCGTGCAGCTGGAAGGAGACGCCGCCGGTATATTTGTTCGATACGGTGGCCAGCTCCTGATAGGTGTATTTATCCGTATTGAATTTACCCAGCACATCGCTGAGCAAATAGCAGTACGGCAGCAGCTTGCCGTCGATACCGCTTAAATCGAAATACCAGTTCAGGTAAGTGATTTTATTGGTAAAGGCCGGTACATACAGCAGGTCGTTTGCTCCGTCCTGCGTCAGCTCGGTCGCAGTAACTTCCACCTCGCGCCTGATGTCGCCGCGTTCCAGCAGCGGGATCGTTTCCAAAGCCTCGGCCGTGTCGGCAGAAGCCTGACGCTGGTGCAGCTCGTCGCACAGCTGGATGTTTTTGGCTATCGCAGCTGCATCCATAGTCTGTTTGATGGCTGCCATTTTAGCTGCCAGTGCTTCCTGCTCGCGTTCTTCCTTGCCCTGCTCGGGGTTTAAGGTAACGATGACTTTATGGGTATTATCCAGCAGATAGTTTTCGATAAGCTGCTCGTAATAGCGTGTTTTGATGCCTTCGCGCAGCTGCTGCAAGGCTTTGGTGTAGCGCAGCCCTGCCAGCGGGTCGCCATCATACAGCCACGAATCCATAACGCTGATACCGTAGATGAGTCCTTTAGGATAAGCGCCGAAATCGGCTTCCCGCAGCTTAAATTCCATATAGTTAAGATGGGCTTCCAGCAGCTCTTTGTCGATGCCGTCGATGGTCAACTGCTGCAAGGTGCGGTAGATGGCGCTGATAAATTTATCACGCTGCCCCGGCTCGGAGCCTGCCGCTTTGATGGAAAAAATAGGCTGGCGGTAGCTGCCCACATAAGAGCCGCTGATATCCTTCGCTACGCCTGCTTCCAGCAAGGCCAGACGCAAAGGAGCAGAATTGCCCTCCAACAGCACGCTTTCTAAAACGCGCAGCGCCATAGAGGTTTTAACATCACGGGCGTCGCCGACAGCGATATGCAGCTCGTGGTAGCTTTTGCCTTCGGTGGTTTCATCGCTGCCCACAGGGTAAGTGCCTACTACTTCCTGCGTTTTGGCAAGAGGCATTTGCAGAGGAATGGACGACTCGACTGCGCCGGTGCGTTTGAAGCTGGACAGATATTCGTCGTTTAGATATTGCAGCGTCGCTTCGATATCCATATCGCCGTACAAATAGATAAAGGCGTTCTCGGGGCTGTAATAAGTTGTATGGAAATGCTCAAAGGCTTCCTGGGTCAACTCGGGAATGGCGTTAGGATGCCCACCCGATTCAAAGCGGTACGGCGTATCGGGGAACAAGGCCTGCATCGCTTCGTAATCCAGTAAAGCATCGGCCGAAGAGAACACGCCCTTCATTTCGTTATAGACGACGCCGTTATAGCTTAGCTCGCCCTCGGGGCTGTCGATATTGTAATGCCAGCCCTCTTGCAGCAAGGTATACGGATTATCGTAGATCAGCGGATAAAAGACCGCGTCTAAATAAACATCCATCAAGTTTTGAAAATCCTTGGCGTTGCGGCTGGCTACCGGGTACATCGTCTTATCAGGATAGGTCATGGCATTGAGGAAGGTGTTCATAGAACCTTTGACCAGCTCGACAAAGGGTTCTTTTAAACGGTATTTACGGGAACCGCACAAAACGGAATGTTCTAAGATATGGGCCACGCCGGTATCATCGTAGGGCGGCGTCCTAAAGCTGATAGAGAAAACCTTGTTATCATCGTTATTACCCAAATACAAAAGCCGGGCGCCGCTGTAAACATGCTCCAGCAGGTACGCCTCTGACTGCACCTCGTCGATATAGTCGGTTTGTTTGACTACAAAGCCGTTGTATTCCTTATTTACGTTTAATTTCATTTTTGCCTCCGAATATTTAACATTTGTCATTATTTTATCACAAATCAAACTCTGTAACTAAAAAATCTTTGTGACAACTTGCCAAAGCGGCTTATTTTATCTATAATTAACTTAAAGACGCTAGTTTGACATTTTTTTGACGTCACCTTTGTCTATACGGTTTTTAAGGAGGAGCAATTATGGACCCAACACGTTTTACCCTGCGGATTCACCCTTTGATTATGAAAAAGCTAAAAGTGATCGCCGATCATAACGGTCGTTCTGTCAATAAAGAGATCGAACAGATACTTAAATGGATCATCGACGATTTTGAAAATAAATGCGGTAAGATCCGTCCTGAAGAACTGGAGCTTATAGATAATCCCGAAAAAAAGGCTAAGATAGAGCCGGTGAAAGACCGCCCTATGGATATGCTTTTTAAACTGTAAAATTGCAAACTAAAACGCGCACCTGCTAAGCAGATGCGCGTTATTTGTTTTATTTGAAGTAGTTGACGCCGGAAATAAAGATTTTTTGATCTTTGTTACCTGCGATATTGCGGTATAAACCTTCGCTAAAGCGTTCGCTGTGGCCCATTTTACCAAAAACGCGTCCGTCAGGGCTGGTAATGCCTTCGATAGCGTACAGGGAGCCGTTAGGGTTGTACGGCATCGACATGGTAGGCATACCGTCAGGCCCAACATACTGGGTAGCTACCTGACCGTTTTTGAACAGGTCTTTGATAACGCTTTCGGGAGCGTAGAAACGGCCTTCGCCGTGCGAAACAGCTATAGCGTGGATGTCGCCGGGTTCTACCTCGCTCAGCCAGGGAGACTTGTTGGAGACGATGCGGGTATCGACGATTTGCGATACATGGCGGCCGATATTATTAAAGGTCAGCGTCGGGGAAGCTGCTTCCAGATCCCTGATTTCGCCATAGGGCAGCAAGCCTAATTTTACCAAGGCCTGGAAGCCGTTACAGATACCAAGCATCAGGCCATCGCGCTCGCTGAGCAATTCGTTGACAGCTTCTTTGATTTTAGGATTATGGAACATGGTAGCGATAAATTTACCGCTGCCGTCAGGTTCGTCACCGGCACTAAAACCGCCGGGCAGCATCACGATCTGGGAATTTTTGATCATGCTGACCATTTTTTCTACAGATTCGTCGATCGCCTGAGCAGTAAGGTTACGGATGATAAATATCTCGGCTTCAGCACCGGCAGCTTCAAAAGCCCGGGCTGTGTCGTACTCGCAGTTTTGGCCCGGAAAAACGGGAATAAAGACCCTGGGCTTGGCGATAGTGACAGGCGCCGTAAGCGGCAATTCTGCTTTATACAGCGGCTGGTTCAGCTCGCCTTGTGCTTTTTCTTCGATTTTATAAGGGAAGATCTCCTGCAGTGGCTGCAAGTATGCTTCCTGAGCTGCTGCAAGCTTGATAGCTGCTTCGTTGATGCAGATAGTGGCATCATCGGTAAGATGGCCCAGCAGCATACAATCCAGACCGTCGAACAGCTCTTCGATACTGATATCCCCTGCCAGCTCCAGCACCATACCGCCGGGCTGCAGCGTAAACAAACGCTCCGTATCCTGGAACGGTTTGATGAACTCGAAGCCCAGCTGGTTGCCGAGGCACATGGTGGAAACAGCAGCAGCGATGCCGCCTTCTTTAACGGCAGCAGCAGCAACTACTTTACCTGCCAAAACAGCTTTGTGCACGGCACGCATATTGCTGCGCAGGGCTGCAAAATCCAATACTTCAGAAAGATCGCGCGGGCAGGACAGGAACACAACTTTATTGCCTGCCTGTTTAAATTCTGCCGAAACGGCTTTGTCACCGTCGATAACATCAACAGCGAAGGAAACCAGCGTCGGCGGAACTGTTTTATCCATAAAGGTACCTGACATACTGTCTTTACCGCCGATAGCGGGCAGGTCAAGCGCATCTAAGGCTGTAAAAGCACCCAGCAAAGCGCTGAAGGGCTGGCCCCAGAATTCGGTGTTGTTCAGTTTAGGGAAGTATTCCTGCAAAGTCAAACGCAGCTTATCTGGATCAGCGCCTAAGCAAACCGCACGCACTACTGATTCGACCACTGCGTACATAGCGCCGTGGAACGGGCTCCAGCAGGCGACCTCGGGGTGATAGCCGCAGGCCATGACCGAAGCGGCAGTAGTATTACCTTTCAGTACGGGCAGACGGGCAACCATACCCTCGGTAGGGGTAAATTGTGTTTTACCACCGAAAGGCATCAAGACGGTGCCACGGCCGATAGTGCTGTCGAAATGCTCTGACAGGCCTTTTTGGCTGCACACATTCAAACGGTTTAAATTGCCAAGCCATGCTTTTTCTAAAGAAGCAGCCTTAGTTACGCAGTCGGGCACTTTATCAAAAGCGCTCTCCCCTGCGGCGGCTTTAACTACGATATTAGTATGCTGGGCTACGCCGTTAGTATCAAGGAAGGCGCGCGCCAGATCAACGATTTTTTCACCGCGCCAGTACATGACCAGACGTGGGTTATCGGAAACTTCTGCCACAACTGTAGCTTCCAGATTTTCTTCATCGGCGTGTTTGATAAACGCATCCAGGTCTTTGGCTTCGATAACGACAGCCATACGTTCCTGGGATTCAGAGATAGCCAGTTCTGTACCGTCCAGGCCTTCGTATTTTTTAGGAACTTTATCAAGGTTGATAACCAGTCCATCGGTCAGCTCGCCGATAGCGACAGAAACGCCGCCGGCACCGAAATCGTTGCAGCGTTTGATCATTGCCGTAACAGCAGGGTTACGGAACAGACGCTGGATCTTGCGCTCTGTAGGCGGATTGCCCTTTTGTACTTCTGCTCCGCAGGAAAGCAGCGAGTCTACCGTATGCTCCTTAGAGGAACCGGTAGCACCGCCACAACCGTCACGTCCGGTACGGCCGCCTAAAAGCACGATCAGATCGCCTGCTGCCGGACGTTCACGGCGTACGGTATCACGGGGAGCAGCACCGATAACAGCGCCGATCTCCATCCGTTTAGCGACAAATTTATCATTGTAATATTCCTGCACATGGCCGGTTGCCAGGCCGATCTGGTTACCGTACGAGCTGTAACCGGAGGCAGCGCCGACAGTGATCTTGCGCTGGGGCAGTTTGCCGGGCAGGGTTTCTTCGATAGGTACACGGGGGTCGGCAGAGCCGGTCACACGCATAGCCTGATAAACATAGGAACGTCCGGAAAGCGGGTCGCGGATAGCGCCGCCCAAACAGGTAGCAGCGCCGCCGAAGGGTTCGATCTCCGTCGGATGGTTGTGGGTCTCGTTTTTGAACATTACCAGCCAGTCCTCAGTTTTACCGTCGATCTCGACCGGCACAACGATGGAGCAGGCATTTATCTCTTCGGAAACGTCCAGATCATCCAGCTTGCCTTCGGAACGCAGTTTTTTCATACCGATAACGGCAATATCCATCAAAGTAACAGGACGCTCGGTAGCTTCGCCATAAACGGCGTCACGGGTAGCCATATACTTATCAAAAGCTGCCTGGATCGGTTTGTTATATTCGCCGGTCTCGATCTCCACATCTTCGATCTGCGTCATAAAGGTAGTATGGCGGCAGTGGTCGGACCAGTAGGTATCAAGAACTTTGATTTCAGTGATAGTAGGTTCACGGTGTTCTTCGTTAAAATATTTCTGGCACCACAGCATATCTTCCAGGCTCATAGCCAGTCCCATCTCTTGACGCAGGGCTTCCATTTGCTCTTGTGTCAGGGTCAAAAAGCCTTCCAGCGACTGGATGCGGGCTGGTTCTTCGCAGGTAGCGATCAAGGTAGCGGGTTTCTCCCACTCTGCCTCGCGGGCTTCGACAGGATTGATACAGTAGCTTTTAATCTTGTTCAAATCAGCCTCTGACAAGCTGCCTTCCAGCACATATACTTTAGCGGAGGCCACCGTGGGACGGTCTTTCTGTGTGATCAGCTGGATAGCCTGCTCGGCAAAATCCTCGCGCTGGTCATACTGGCCGGGCAGATACTCTACGGCAAAGGCATAGCTGCCTGCCGTAATTGTAAAAGCTTCGTCAGTAACCGTGTCTACCGGCGGTTCGGACAGCACGATTTTTCTGGCCGCAATAAATTCTTCATCGCTGACGCCCATCACGTCATAGCGGTTCAGGATCCTGATACCGGTCAGGTTCTTCATTCCCAAATTGTTGCGCAGATCAGACAATAAGCCGTGTGCTTCGACAGCAAAGGCATCTTTCTTCTCCACAAAAATACGTCTGATTGTACTCATAAACTCAGCCTCCAAAATAAGATGCGGTCAAAAATACTCATTGATATAATTATTACACTTGGGGAACAGCATATCTAATAGTTCTGCCGCTTCTTTGTTATGTATCTTCAGCCTGTTCTCAGCGGCCAGTTCCCACACGGAAAACTGCCCAAAATACATTTGAGTAAAGGCTGCAATATCCAGCTCGATATCCTGCATCGCTACGGTGCTTTTTACAGTAAGCTGCCCTGCGGCAACTCCCAGCTCCAGCAAGCCGTTATTCAGCGGCAGTGTTTTATCGCGTATCAGCAAAGCCAGCGAGCCGCTCAGCTCGGTATCGGCTACACTTAACTGCAGCAGCGCCTCGCGGACATTGATGCAGCGGGCCATCATAAATGGCAGCAAGCTGCCGGCATATTGCTGCTCCTGCAAATGCAGGTACGTTTTATCCCAGGCTTCTGCCAGCCAGACCATTTTATCGGCCTCGGTGACATGCTGTTTGGCAAAGCGCAGCAGGGCGTTGCGGGCGCCAGTATTTTTAACTATCAACTCCTGGATCGTCAAGACCCGGTCTGCGATACTGTAAAACATATAGCCCAAAGTTTCGCCAGCCTGCTTAACAAGCACAGCTTTTACTTCTTCCCCGCTATGCACGGCCAGCAAATGCTGCCAGTTCTTTGGCGTCCGTTGTACGGCACCGTGGTAAGCGGCGGTAGCTGCGTTATAGACCTCGGCAAACACTTCCGCCTGCTCCAAGCCTGTACGCTCTAATGTCACGCCTTCCTCGATGCTGACCTTTGGCAAAGCGGCCAAAGGCATCTCGTAGCGGTGGCGGTAATAACAATAATCAAACTCATAAGGCCGATAGATACCGGCGCTGATCGGCATCAGCAACACAAACGCGCACTGCTGGGCACGCAACAGCGAAAACGTAGTTTCCAGCAGCGGTGCGAACAAGTGGCGTCCCCGGTATTCCGGCGCGGTAGCTACACCAACGATATAGGGCATTTGCACTGCACGGCCCCGCAGGTTTATTACATAGGGATTAAGATGCAGCATATTCATCAGCTTGCCGTCAGCTTCATCAAAGCCGCCGATGATAGTATTTTCTTTCAAGCAGTATTCGTTAAAATACCACTTGAAAAAGGGAGTATTGTTTTTTTCAAAGCAATAATCCCATAATTCCATTATTTTAGGTAAAGTTTCGTTATTGATAACACGAAAATCCATGTCACTCACCTATTTAAAAACAGCAGAATATTTTTTGATCATAAATTCGGGATTGTACGATTCTTTCGCCGTACGCAGCCCTTCATGGCCCATATCTTCTTCCCTGTTTAAATAAACCACGTCGCCCCAGGCATGCTCGGCAAATTCTTTGTTGATTGCGGCATAAATACCGCGGAACTCAGGATTAGCTTTTTCAACATGCAGCACAGCTGTATCGTCGTTGATTTTTTTACCAAAACTGAAGGCTTCGATCTTGCCATAGACGCGAATAGCTCCGCCCCTTAGCCCCAAAGCTTCAAAATTATCGATTGCTTCGTGGATGGCACATTGTTCGCAACGCAGGCTTTCGTCTTCGCCCACACGCTTTTCGCACCATTCGTCGCCGAAAGCGATACATTCTGCGTAATTATCGGGGCCGATAGCTTCGTAAACATAGTCAGGATATTCTTTTTTAAAGCCGTTATAATGGTTTTTCTTACCATGATATTTACGGCCCGATAAAGTAGCCAGCTTCTCACGCAGGTACACATAATCCCAGTTATCACGGTCATCGCTAAATTCCATCTCCGGGAACGCTTTTTCCAGGCGTTCTTTGCCAGCTTCATAGATACCGTGGATCTCAAAGGGCTTGCCTTCGTGATATTCCTTGATCTCTGCAAATAATTTTGGCAGATCTTCATCGTTGCCGCCGAAAGGCTGCAAAAAGAAATCTACATCGTTACGTTTAACCTTGACCACTAAAAAGCCGTGTACAACAGTCCAGTAAATAGCGTAGCAGTCCTGCCAGACAAACAGATTGGTAAAAGCGCATTCGGAGCCGCGCTGGTCGGGCTGCGATAAATAACTTTCAAACAAAGGCCGGTCAGCCAAAGTTATCTTTTTCAATTCTAAAATAAAAAGGACCTCCTTAAATACACAACTTTCCTATCTTGATATTATACCACAAAACAGTCTATTTTCTAAAGAAAAAAACCAATTGCCTAAGCAATTGGTTTTTCATAACTTCATTTCATTAATTAGCCTTTACGTGCGTTGAAGCAATCGCGGCAGTATACCGGGCGATCCATAGAAGGACGGAACGGTACTTCGGTCTCTTGACCGCATTCTGCGCAGGTAGCTTGGAACATTTCACGAGCCGGGCGCTCGTTGTTGATGCCCATGCGTTGTTTGCGAGCTTGACGACAGTTAGGGCAACGGCCGGGTTCATTAGTGAAGCCTTTTTCATCGTAGAATTCTTGCTCGGAAGCAGAGAATACGAATTCGGAGCCGCATTCACGGCACACTAAGTTTTTGTCTTCTTTCATTGGTTAATCACTCCTTACATTAAACATACCCCATAAGGACTTATAGATGTTACCCCTGCTTCCTCATGTTGCGATGTAGCATGGAAGAAGTTCGGAACCCTACCCGGACCACTGAGATATACTATAAGCAGTATATCTAAAAAAAAGATAAAAGTCAACAACAAATGTACATTTTCTCAATTATAATTATTTTGGAAATTTTATGCCATCAGAGTTTACATGATCATGCAAATAATGTGTATCATTTACATATTCAATCGTAAACCTGTCCTGCCATCTGCCGATACAGGTGGTGCTGGCGTTATGCACGCCAAACATCCATAATTTATTGATATCCAGACCAAGTAAAAGGCAAAGCTGCACCCTTACCACGCCGCCGTGGGACACGATCGCTATATTTTTACCGCTGTTTGCTTCAATTATCATGTTATAGGCTGCCTGCACCCTTTTAGCCACGTCGTCGAAGGACTCACCGCCTGGCATCCGGCATTGGGCAGGCTGTTTAAAGAACAGTTCCAGCTGGTCGCCCCATTTTGCTTTGATCTCGTCGTAGCTAAGGCCTTCCCAATCACCGAAGGAAACCTCTTTTAACTCGTCTAAGGGCTGCAAATCAACGCCGTGGAATTGTGCCAGGGGCGTAGCCGTTTGCCTGGCGCGCTGCATGGAGCTTGAATAAACAGCGTCCAACTCGATATTTTCATAATATTTTCCTAACGCTGCCGCTTGCCGCAGCCCTTTACTGTTAAGAGGATTGTCGATATGCCCCTGAAATTGAAATGTGCGATTAGCATCGGTCTCGCCGTGCCTGATAAGATAGATCTTGCCCATATTGCCTCCTTGACTACTTGCTTTTTATTTGCACTGCATGGGAAAATTCTTCCATTTCCGCATGCACGCCTGCTTCTGCAAAGGTCTCCATTTCATTATACGCTTTAATACCTGCATCGAACAAGGTAAATGCTAAAACAGCACCCTCTCCTGCACCACTATTGATATCTAAACGCAAAGGTGCCGAAAGTCTCAATTTTTCCAGCAGTGTTTCCATGCCCGGTTCGGCCGATACATGGCCTGCCATGCAATATTCAAGTGCCAGCGGCGCTAATTTAACAGCGCCGATAGCCGCAAGGCACGAGGCCACACCGTCCAGCATCACCGGAGTTTTAGAAGCTGCTGCCTGCAAAATACCACCGGCTACCGCAGTTACCGCCGGGTCGTGCAGCGCGTTTAAAAACTCCATGCCCTCCAGGTCCAGCAGCTTTTCCAGTTCGTCATCAACGCCATAGCTGCCTAAGACTCCAAAGGCCAGCATTTGCAGCTTATTATTGTCGATGTATTCTTTAGTAAGTATCGCCCCTTCGTCCAAAGCGTCGGCAACCGTTTCCCCAGTTACCAGCAGCGGGTATGTTTCGGCCTTGGCTTCGCGGGCCAGTAAGGCCGCAGGCGGCGCATCCTCCATCGCTGCGGCTATAGCAGCCACGTCGGTGCTCCACAGCAACAGTGCCTTTTTAGGGTACTGAACGGCTTTTTTATCAGCGCTGCCGATGATGCCAGCATAACGCGCGACCATGCTTTCCAACTTCGCCAGCGATCCCACCGGCTTGATCAGATTATCAAATCTGTTTTGTGCTACCGCAGCACTCTCTTTATTGACAGGCTGTATTTGTTCAATTATAACATTGATATCCATATTTAAACCTTCCTTATCTCAGTAAAAATACTGCCGTCAGCAGATAAATAACGTTGCCACATTCTGTTAAAGCGCCGTAAGTATCACCGGTAAGCCCGCCCAGTTGCGCTTTTAAATAGTGCGCTATCACCAAAGTCAGGGCAAAACACACTGCCGCAACAGCAAGATACTGTACGCCGCAGGCCCAAATGATCAGTCCACACAAGGCGAAAGCGATATAAGTATAAGCCGGTTTGGCATATTTGGTAAACATATGCCCAATGCCTTCTTTGCGGGCATAGGGAAAGTTGACGATAAAGACCACCATAAATGTTCTGGTAGCAACCGACATCGCCAGCAAGACCCAGGTCAGCACAGCCCCGTTTATTTCCAGATAAGCCGCTATTTTGAGCAGCAGCAAAATAATGATAGCCAGCACTGCATTAGAGCCGACGTGGCTGTCCTTCATTATCTCCAGCATCCGTTCACGGCTGCGCGCCGAAAAAACACCATCGGCGGTATCCATAAAGCCATCATACATCAAACCGCCGGTAATAATGATCTCGGCCAGTAAAAGCAGCGTCACCCGCAAAAACAGCGGCGTGTCGATATAAAACAGGCCGTAATTAACCCCGGCTAAAAGCAGGCCTATTACCAGCCCTACCAGTGGGAAATACGGTACGCTGCGAGAAAAATCTTCGTCACGCCAGTCCGTACGTTTAGAAAAACGCACGCGCGTTAAAAATTCCAGGCAAGTGATAAAATCACGCATTTGCAGCACCACGCTTATGCAGTTCCTGGTAGGTGTTGATAGCCATCTGCAAAATAACTATCGCCAGCGACGCACCAGTACCCTCGCCTAGGCGCATACCGGCATCGACTATAGGCCTTAACTGCAATACTTCCAGCATTTTTGCATGGGATATTTCTGCCGAAAGATGCGAACAGATCATATATTCGGCGCAGGACGGCTCGATGCCATAGGCCAGCAAAGCAGCAGCAGTAGCATTCACCCCATCTACCATTGTCGGCACACGGCGTCTGGCACCAGCCACGATCATCCCTGCCAAACCGGCATGGTCATAACCGCCTACCTTGCAAAGAATATCCATAGCATCGCCCAGCTTAGGTTGATTTTTAGCCAGTCCATCGGCGACGACTTTTCTTTTGATCGCCATACGTTCATCGTTGATACCAGTGCCACGTCCTACAGTAAGCTCGGGTGGCAATCCCAAAAAGGCCGAAACTATCGCCGCTGTGGAAGTGGTGTTGCCGATGCCCATTTCCGCCGTTACCAGCAAATTATAACCCTTGTCGATACATTCGTCCGCAACCTTCATGCCTACTTGTAGAGCTTGCTCTGCCTGGGCCAGTGTCATAGCCGGGCCCTGGGTAAAATCTTCAGTGCCCCAGGCCACTTTTTCCTGACGTACCTTCGGCATAGCGCTCAAATCGAAGGCCGTACCAACGTCAACTACAAAAACATCGGCACCGGCATGACGGGCCATAACATTAGCGCCAGCCGTTTCGCGCATATAGCCGTTGATCATCTGCATGGTAACTTCCTGCGGGTAAGCACTGACGCCATATTTAGCAATACCGTGATCGCCGCACATCAGCAGCATAGCACTTTTGATCTGCTCAGGCAACTCTCTGCCAGTCATAGCGGCATAGCCTGCTACCATTTTTTCCAGTCTGCCAAGACTATTGGCAGGTTTAGCCATTTTTGCCCAGCCGGCATTGATTTCTGCCGCAGCGGCAGTATCTAAAGGCGGGATAACTATTTTTTCCATTTTATACTCCTTCGTCCTCAAAGCGAAATGCTAGTTTTTTCACATCTACTGCCTGCCCTGCGATACAATAAAACACCCTGTCGCAAGCTTCGGCGACCTGCTGATTTACCCAACCTGCCAGATCCCTGTATTCACGGGCCATTTGGTTATCGGGAACAATACCGCTGCCGACTTCGTTAGTAACAAACACCACTAATTTTCCGGTTGCTTTGGCAGCTGCCAGTAATTTGGCAATTTCATTTTTGACAAAAGCGACTTTTTTTTCAAAAGTACCTTCGATAGCGACTTTACCGTACATCAAATTGCTCATGTACAAAGTCAGGCAGTCAAATAAAATCACATCTACTTCATTTCCGGCTTCTGCCAGCGTTTTTTCAGCACCATAAGGAGCCTCGTAATTATTCCATCTTTGGGGAGAACGACGTTCCTGATGGATACGGACACGTTCAGCCATCTCGTCGTCAAAGATTTCAGCCGTAGCTATATAAGCGCATTTACGCCCATAATGCAGTACCAGGCGTTCGGCAAATTCACTTTTACCGCTGCGTGCGCCGCCGGTCACTAAAATCATTTCTTTATTCATTATTAAACCTCCCTTCAAAATAAAAATACCCTCTGCGAGAGAGGGCATAAATAAACAGACTATGCAAGCATCCACCTATCTCCCGTAGGCGTAAGATACCTGTAACAGGCAGGTCTCCTGGCTCAGGGTCAACGTTGAACTGCGCCTTCCCAGTTTCCCAGTGGCATTTTGCAGTTAACTCACCTTTACAGTAGCGGGACTGCGCCGGATTTACACCGGTCTTCCCTATTAAGCGCCGACCGCAGTCGGCACACCTGTTGATTTTTTCCAATGATATATATTCTACATTCTTTTGCAAAGTCCTGCTGACCTGCAAAGCATTTTTTCATACTCATCATCTAAATATTCATGGGCATCATTAACGTTTCTCACCGTTATCAGCACCCTGCTACGGCCAAACCAGTAATACACCCGTATCTCATACCATTGAGCAACGCCGTCGGCGCCAACAAACCGGCACTCGCAGCCGGAATATTCCGGTGTAGTATTGTAATTGGCACACAGTACGTCAAACTCCAGATGCGCAGTGAATTTTTCAATATCTTCAGGATACAGCAGCTCCTGCACGATGTTCTTAAAATCATTTTTATAATCGCCGGTATAAGGGATAAAAACATTGCCGGTCGGATTAAACGCCATGCGGGAATAGCGACCGTCTTTTAAATTCAATTCTATCGCAAAATCATACATCTGCGGGAACAGATCTCCCAGATCACGATAAGACGGCAATTTTACAGTGCGGCCATAACCGTTGATGCTGCGGCGCTCTGTATTGACGATCTCGATCTTACTTAAATTCAAAAGGTTTTCAAACTGGGTTTTGCGCAGCGGTTGGCAGTAATAGAAGCCCTGGGCAATGTTGCAGGCTACGCTTTTCATAATCGCGACCTGGGCTTCTGTTTCCACGCCCTCGCAGATAATAGCTATATCCAATTCTTTAGCAATAGAGGCCATACCCTTGATTATTTTGATATCCTTATCATTATCACAGGCGGCCAGCAGCCTTTTATCAATTTTTAAAATATCTATATTGATATCGCTCAGTATACGCATTGATAAATAGCCGGCGCCAAAATTATCAACAGCTATTTTAAAGCCCTGATTCTTCAACTCGTCGACCTGCATAGTAGCAAAATCCATATCATCGGCCAACATACGTTCTGCCAATTCTACTATTAAAAGCTTATGCGGTACATTATGCTTATCAGCCGCATATTTTAAGGAATCAATGAAGTTTTCGTCTTTAAAATGATCAAAAGAGAAATTGCAGGAGATAGGAAAGGCCTGTAAGCCCAGCGCTAAACGCAGCGCCAGGAAGTGGCAAACTTCCTCAAAAACAAAGTTCTCAAATTTTGATAATTGGTTGCTGTCTTCTAAAATAGGGATCAAAACTTCGGGCAGGATGATGCCACGGGTAGGATGCTCCCAACGCAGCAGCGCTTCCGCACCAACGATCTCGTTAGTATAGATATTATATTGCGGTTGGAAATACACGGTAAATTCTTTATTAACGAAACCGTTATCTACCTCGTCTGCCAAAGCATTATAGGTGTTATTCACTTCCATATCATTAATAAAAAAGAAAGTACGCCGTCCTTTAGAGAACACTTTTTTGTTAAGCTGCGTTACTGTTTTTACCATCGCATCGTCCAGCGAATCATCCTTGCGGCAGACATACAACGCTCCACGCAGTTTGATGCTGATATTGCAAATGCGTTTCACTTCGCTTTCTACCACGCTGGCCAAACCGTCGAAGCAATTAGTGTGAGCCTCTTCATCGACAAAGGGAATAAGGCAAAAGAACTTATCACCCGCCTGTCGGGTAGCAAGATAGCCCTTAACTACGCGGCGGTTCAATTCCGTTCCTACGATGCGCAGAATATTATCGGCTGTTTCACGGCCATAGATATCCACGATATCGTGGTAAGGCTCAATATCAAAATGTATCAGCGCCAAAAACTTTTTTCTATGTTTCAGCAATTCATCCGCATTTTCCTTAAACTTATCAAAGCCTAACGTACCGCTGACTTTATCCCTTATATGTCTTTGGGAGTACAGCATCCTTTGATGTTCTGAGGATTTAAGATAGAGAATCGCGACAAACACGCAAAAAGCTATGATCGACAACAGGTAAAAATTCATAGCAATCTCCCATTATTGTTTTATAATTAGAGTAAGTATATATCCTGCTAACAAAAAATACTATATTTCTAATTACTTCAAAACGTTTTGAAAGTAATTTAACCTAAAAGAAAATGACCATAGCACTCTTGATGAAGCTATGGTCATTTTGTTTCAGGCTTCTACTTCTACTTCAACTCTGGACAAAATAAAGCACAAATCAGAAAGGCGGTTCAGGCAAATAAGTACTTGCGGGTTGACCTCTTCTGTTTCGGCCAGACGGAGCAGACAGCGCTCGGCACGGCGCGTAGTTGTACGCGCTATATCCAGAGCAGCTGATCCGGGGGTGCCTCCGGGGATGATAAAATGGCTCAAAGGCTGAAGCATAGCGTCGAATTTGTCGATAGTATCTTCAAATGTTTTTACGTTTTCAGCTTTGATGTACGGCTCAGGCAAGTTCAAGCTTGCGATATCAGCCATCAGCGACATTAACAGCTGCTGGACTTTATAGATAGTTTCTCTAACGTCTTCACGTCTGACCGTAGCTCGCGCCAGGCCAAGTGCAGAGCTGATCTCATCAACAGTACCATAAGCTTCCACTCTCATGCTTTGCTTGGGTACGCGTTCACCTGTATAAAGTCCGGTCGTGCCTTTGTCACCGGTTCTGGTATATACTGCTGCTTTCATGTTGCCACCATCCTTCCGGAAAAAATTTTACAAATTAATAAAGTTCGTCTGCTTTGAAGAAGTTTTTGATTTCGCGGGCAGCGGATTCTTCGCTGTCGCTGCCATGAACGATGTTTTCGCCGATAGTCAGCGCGTAATCGCCACGGATAGAACCGGGAACGGAATCCAAAGGATTAGTAGCGCCCATTTGACCGCGAACTGCTTTAATAGCGTTTTCGCCGGAAATTACCATTGCGGCAACAGGGCCGGAAGTGATAAATTCTACTAATTCGCCGAAGAAAGGTTTTTCAGCATGCTCAGCATAATGGTATTTAGCTTGTTCTTCGGTAATTTTTACTAATTTCAAAGCCGAAACTTTCAGACCACGGCGTTCAAAACGAGCGATGATTTCGCCAATCAGATTTTTTTTGACTCCATCGGGTTTTACAAGTACGAGTGTTTGTTGCATTGGAATCTCTCCTATTCTAGTCTAATTAATTTATACTAAATCGCAGAACGATTTTAGCCCTTGAGTAATTGCTGGTATTTCTTTTTGTCTAATTTTTCTATCATAGCCGTTATCAGCTTTACCGCGCCTTCATAATCATCCATATGGATAATGGATTGATGGCTGTGGATATAACGGGTAGGAATGCTGAAGGTCAGGGTCAGCACACCGGCATCATGCAGATGGATACGGCCGCCGTCGGTAGCTCCGCCTTCGGAAATGCTGATCTGAGTCGGTAGCTCCAATTCCTTGGCCACTTCTTTAGCGAAGTCGCGCAGCGCTGTATTTGGTATCATGCCAGCATCGAAAATAGTAATGGCGATGCCTTTACCAAGCTTGGCGGGCGCAACGTCGTCGCTTACACCGGGCGTTCCACCGGCGACACAGGTATCAATAACGAATGCGACATCAGGGCTGAGCAGATTTACGCTGGTTTGAGCGCCGCGCAGTCCTACTTCTTCCTGCACTGTCGCAACACCGTAAACCGTGTTCGGATGCTTGCCTGCGTTGATATTTTCCATAACGTCAGCCATTACTGCACAGCCAATGCGGTTATCCCAGGCTTTGCCAAGCAAAGTTTTACCGTCGCCCATTACTGCAAACTCAGCATATGGGGTCACCGGGCAGCCTTCAAATACACCCAGTTCGCGGGCCATTACTTCGTCGGCAGCGCCGATATCGATATACATATCACGTTTAGCAACAACTTTAGTACGCTCTTCCGGCGTTAAGATGTGCGGCGGCTTGCTGCCAATAACGCCAACAAGGTCGCCTTTGCTGCCATGTACCGTAACGCGCTGGCTAAGCATTACCTGCTCCCACCAGCCGCCCAGACAAGTGAATTTCAAAAAGCCTTCTTTAGTAATGTGTTTGACCATAAAACCAATCTCATCCATATGGCTGGCCAGCATGATTTTGGGCAAATCCTTGCCTTTACCTGCATCAGTAAAAACTACGCTGCCCAGTTTATCATAGGAAACCTTGGCTTTGCCCTGCAACCGTTTTTGCAGAAGCTCTTTCATTTGCGTTTCAAAACCGGAAACGCCACAGGTTTCGGAAAACTGCTTTAACCAATTTAATTTTTTATCCAATTATCTTGCACCTCCACTGCTGCGCATAGCCTTGGCTTGTGCGCGTAACCGTGCTACACGGTCAGCGGTGCTGGGATGGGTACTAAAAAGCTGCTGCATATCTTTAGCGCTGAAAGGACAGATGATAAACATATGGGCAGTATTTTCGGTTGCTCCCGGCATCGTTCTGTTTTTTGCATAAGATTCTATTTTCAGCAAAGCGTCTGCCAAAGCATCAGGTTTGCCGCTCAATTCACCGCCGGATTCGTCGGCCATATACTCGCGCGAGCGGGACACTGCCATTTGGATGATACCTGCTGCCAAAGGCGCTAGGATCATCATTGCCAAACCGACAATTGCGCTGCTGTTATTGCGGTCACGGTCACCGCCGCCAAAAAACATTCCCCAATGGGAAAGAGTGGTAATAATACCGGCCATGGAAGCCGCTATCGTACCGATCAAAATATCGCCATGCTTGACATGGCTCAGCTCATGGGCCAACACGCCTTCGATCTCATCTTTATCGAGAGCGTTGGCTAAAGCAGTAGTCACTGCCACCGCTGCGTGTTCGGGGTTACGTCCGGTTGCAAAGGCATTCGGTACAGGGCTGTCGATAATATAAACCTTCGGCATCGGCAGATTACCGCGTTCAGCCAGGCGCTGCACCATCTTGTATAAAGCGGGCGCACTTTTTTCATCAACCTGTTTGGCCTTATATTGGGCTAAAACCAATTTATCGCTGTTCCAGTACGAAAATAGATTCATGCCGAGAGAGATGATAAGCATCATCATCATACCGCGGGCACCGCCGAAATAATCGCCGACTAATACCAAAAGCACGGTAAGAACCGTCATTAAAAAAGCTGTTCTCATACTTTTTTGTTCCTCCTAAAATAAAAACTCTAACCAATATTCGCAAGACTCTTTTGAGCCTTATAGAATATTATACCAATTACTGTATTATTTTTCAATTTGTGCTTTAACTGCCGTCAACATATTTTCACTGTTTTCACGAACTTTTTTCTTTAAGATCGGGTTTAACAGCCCGGCTATCATCGGAATACCAAATTCAAAGTCTACTAAAAGCGATACCTCAGTCCCGCCAGCAACAGGAGCAAGGCGCCACTCACCTTCCATTTTCTTTAAATCGCCCTCTGTCTGGCAGTAGGTGATGCGCATTTCTTCCGGAAAAAACGTATCGCGCTCGGTCCAAACTATCTTACGTCCGTCAACATTGGATACCCAATGGGACAAAGTCGTATCGTCACCCCGCTCTAAAACCTCTACACTTATCAGATCGTGCATGAACGTGGGATAGGCTTCCATATTTTTTATTATTTCAAAAATGGCATTGCTGTCACCTTTGATAACTATTTTTGTTTCTACACACGGCATAGTTCACTTACTCCTTTTATAAATCTTCGATCACAGAGGCAGTCGTTTTTACTGCCTCTCTAAAAATAGTCAGAACCTGATCAATGACCTCAGTCGGCATGATCAAAGGAGGCTCGATACGAATGACTTTAGGATTATTCAGGGTATAGGCGATAATGACGCATTTGTCGATCATCAGCGACATCAGCATCCCGCCGGCACCTTCTTTTGTAAGCTCGATACCGATCATCATACCGCACCCACGCACTTCTTTGATCACTGACGGATATTCTTTTTGGATAGCTTCCAGGCCTTTTTTGAAATAGGCTCCGGCAGCGGCGCCGCGGGCCAACACATCGTTGGTTTCGATATAATTTAAGGTTGCGTTAGCGGCGGCACAGGCCAGTTGGTTACCGCCAAAGGTCGAAGTATGCAAAAACGGGGCTTCGATCAGCCCGGCCCAGGCATCGGCAGTAGCGGTGATAGCACCGATAGGCATTACGCCACCACCCAAAGCTTTAGCTGTCGCCATCAGATCCGGAGCTACGTTTTCATGCTCAACGCCAAACCAGGTACCAGTCCTGCCGATGCCGGTCTGTACTTCGTCGGCAATCAGCAAAGCACCATTTTGATCGCATAAGGTCCTTACCGTCTGCAGGTAACCTTCCGGCGGCAGAATGATTCCGCCTTCGCCCTGTATAGGTTCTAAAATTACCGCAGCAGTATCTTCGTCAATAACTTTTGCCAGTGCGTCGATATCACCATATTCCACATGGGTAAAATTATCCAATAAAGGTTTGAACGGGTCGCGAAACATATCTCTGCCAGTAGCCGTTAGTGAGCCGAAGGTTTTGCCGTGAAAAGCATTTTTAGCAGCAATAAACTTTTTACGTTTAGTTGCCAAACGTGCCACTTTCAAGCACCCTTCTACGGCTTCGGTGCCGCTGTTTACAAAAAAACTGTACTGCAAGGCTCCGGGAGTGATAGCAGCCAGCTTCTCAGCCAGGTCCGCCATCGGCCTGTTAAAAAGCACTTTACCGCACATCGGCATTTTGTGCAGCTCCTGCTCTACCGCAGCAACTACCTCCGGGTTGCGGTGACCCACTGCAAACATACCATAACCGCCCAGGCAGTCAATAAACTCTTTGCCTTCGCTGTCAGTTATCGTCCAGCCTTCCGCATGCCCTTCCACACTGGCCAGGCCCATAAACCGGAATAGTTTAGCCTGGGCAGGATTTATATATTTCTCGTATTTGCTGATAGTTTCTTCAACATACATTTTTCTCAAAGCCTCCGCTTATTTTAACAAATTACCAACCGGTACTAACTGAATACCCGATGCCTGAACTTCGCCGATAACCTTGCTCCAGGCGTCGGCAGTATTAGGACGGGCATGGCAGATAGCAATAGCGCTGCCGTTCCTGTCGGCCATTTCCACAGCCTGCCAGATCTTAGCGATAATATCGTCCTCGTCAGAACTGTTGTCTAAGAAAATGTTATTGCGGGCAGTGGGGATCCCCATACTACGGGCAGTCTGATCACCGATAGATTTAGAATAGGTGCTGCTGTCAACAAAGAACAATTTCTTCTCTTTCAACACTTTGAGCACAGCTTTCATCGTTGCTTCGTTACTGGTAGCTTTAGAGCCCTGGTGGTTATTTACACCTTCGATACCCGGCAGACTGTCTACCGCTTTACGGGTCAGATTCTGCACCTGCTCGGCCGTCATATCGGTCAGTACGGTGTTTTTACCTTCCGACATGGCACTTCTATCCATAGGTTCCATAGGTAAATGCAGCATCGCCGTCTGCCCACCGCTTTTGATAACATGCAAAGCGTCGCTGCTGAAATCCTTATAAGGAAGGATAGCGTAACTGAACGGAGCATTTAAATTGACTAATTTTCGCACCGGCGCCAAATCATAGCCGCAGTCATCAATAATGACCGCCAGTTTGCCATGATATTTTTGGACAGGTTTCTTATCTTCTTTTTTCTTCTCTTTTTCTTCCTTGATGTCCTTATCTTCTTTGGTAAGGTTCAGGTTATGGTAAAAATATACCGTATCCGTAACAAAATTCATTTTTCCATCGCCGGCCTTAGCCACAATAGCGATCTCCATCCGTACGGAATCCCAACCATTATAGGTAGCTTCGCGCTGATTGACCACGACCATCTTCGCGCCTGCTATTTTTTCGCCCAACCAGGAGGCCGCACCTTCTAAGCCGGTGCTTGGCGGCACGCCTATCGCCAGTTGGCGTTTGTTCCATGCCACTTCCCCGCCTGTTTCCTTCATACGTTCGTGCTGGTCTTCGCGCCCATTATCCTTCAGCTGCCAGTTGTCTTTTGAAAGCAGGATATCGTCTACAGCCCGTTGAGCTGCTTTCGATTCTTCCCTTAAATCAACGGTAGCAACGCCACCGGTCAGCCCTTTATCTAAAACATCCTTCTCTCCACCTCTGCTAGCCGCATAATAAATACCGCCGGCAACAGCTATAGCTAATAATACTAAGATCAATGTCAGGACGAACCCACCGCCTGAACCTTTCTTTTTGGTCGTTCTTCTTGCCATAGTAGCCTCCTCTATGCCCGCGGATGCGCTTTTTCATAAATGTCGCGCAGGCGTTTATTAGTCAGATGAGTGTAGATCTGCGTCGTCGAAATATCAGAATGCCCTAAAAGCTCCTGTACCGAACGCAGATCGGCGCCATTATCAAGTAAATGCGTAGCAAAAGAATGGCGCAGCATGTGCGGTGTAAGCTTTTTAGTTAAACCTGCCTGCTCACCATAGCCGCGAATGATCTGCCAAAAGCGCTGCCTCGTCATTTCATGGCCGTTCATGCTTAAAAACAGATTTTTAACATTAGCATTTTGCTCGCGCAGCAGCTTGGGCCTTACTACATTGAGGTATTTGCTCAAATACTCTACAGCTATACCACCCAATGGTATCAGTCGTTCTTTAGAACCTTTGCCAAAAGCGATAATATATTTCATCTGCAGGTTGACGCCGCTCACCGGCAGTGTCAATAATTCAGAAACACGCATCCCTGTAGCATAAAGCACTTCCAGCATCGCTCTGTCACGATAACCTTCGTCCGTTGCCAAATTTGGCTGCTGCAACAGCTGCAATACTTCGTTCTGATTTAAAACCTTAGGCAGTTTTATACCCTTAGTACCGGCTTCGACGACCTCTGCCGGGTCTATATCCAAATATCCTTCCGCTGTCATAAAGCGATAAAACGACTTGATAGCGGCCAGCTTACGGGCAATAGTCGCCGCTGCCAGCCCACGATTTTTTAAACCTGTCATATAGCGAATGACCTGCTCGCGGGAAACACCAGCCAGAGCATCGTTACCAGGCAAAGCCAGCGCTTCTTTAAACAAACGTAAATCGCGCTCGTAGGCCAGCCTGGTATTTACGGCCAAACCCAGTTCAACCGTTAGATATTCAAAAAACAACTCCATTTTATCGTTCATAATCTACCCTCAAAAAAGAAAAACAACGCTCAAGCGCTGTTTTTCAAAAAAACATTATTGTTCGCGCTTCTCTGGCTGCATAATAGTAATGTTAGCAGCCGGCGAAATAGTCGATATAGCATGTTTATAAACAAGTTGTTGTTTACCTTCGTTTTCGATGATAACGGTAAAATTATCGAAGCCTCTTACCAAGCCTCTGATTTGAAAGCCATTGATCAGGTAAATGATCACGCTGAGATTTTCTTTGCGTACATGGTTCAAAAAACTGTCCTGCAAATTCATGGTCGGTTTTGTGCCGCTATTATTCATTAGGTTCCCCTCCAAAATAATTTCTATCTATTGTTATAATTTTACCGCAGTTTAAACTTTTCCACAAGCATTTGCTGCATATCGTCAATAATCTTTTCGTAGTCAGGCCTTTGGTCCAGATCGAACCATTTGATATAGGGCATTTGCCTGTACCAGGTAAACTGGCGCTTGGCAAAATTGCGGGTAGCCTGCTTCAGTTTGTCTACAGCGGCGTCCCTAGCCATTGCTCCCTGCAAATACCATGTCATCTGTCGATAACCAATACTGCGCATGGATAAAGCATCGGCAGCTAAGCCGCCGTCAAGCAGTGCTTTAGTTTCTTCAACTAAACCGTCTGCCAGCATTTTATCCACCCGGTCATTGATGCGGGCATACAAAACATCACGTTCCATCCTCAGACCAAAAACAACAGCGTCATACGGCCATTCCCCGGCTTTCTGATGCGTGATTTTCTCGCCGCCCTCCGCCGCTTCGATAGCTCTGATCACCCGTCTGACATCGTTACTGTGCAGACGTTCGGCTGCAGCCGGGTCGATTTGCCGTAGCTTCGCGTGCAGGGCAGCATTGCCACTGCTTTTGGCAAACTCTTCCAGTTCCTGACGCAACTCACTGCATTCTTCAACCGTATTAAACTCATAATTTTCCAGCAAAGCCTTAATATAAAGTCCGGTGCCGCCAACGATGATCGGCAGCTTGCCGCGATTATTGATATCGGCTATCAACGGCTCTGCCAGAGCTTTAAAATCCACCACGCTGAATTCCGCCTCCGGCGGCAAAATATCTATTAAATGATGCGGCACCGAAGCCAATTCTTCTGCCGTCGGCTTAGCGGTACCGATATTCATTTTCTTGTACACCAGCATAGAATCGCCGGAAATTATTTCGCCATTAAGACGTTTGGCCAACTCTATCCCGCAATGGCTTTTACCTGTCGCGGTAGGCCCTAAAATAACGGCTACTTTCGGTTTCACGCCGTTACCTCCTTCGGATACCATATTTTACGCGGCTATAGCGGCCGCCTTGTATTTCTGTGCAGCCCAAAGCTTCCAGCAATTTTTGTCCGCGCTCTTTGATAACCACCAGCGGCGCTACCTTGAGTGCGGCCTCGACAGTCGCTAGTGCTAAAGGCTGCTCAAAAGCAACGGGGCGCAACGGTTCCATATTAGAAGAACCGCCTACCGGCCTTTTAAACATCGGGTCGAAATAAACAGCGTCAAAGCTGTCAGCAGGCAAAGTGCGCAAATACGCATCAGCTTCGCTGCAAACAGTTTCGATGCGGCGCATAGCAGCGTTCAAATCATCATCTTCCGCCTGGTAATCCTGCAAGCCTTTGCTCACTACAAAATGCACTAGCGGCGACGCTTCGACAGCGCAGACCTTACCAGTCGCACCGACGAGAAAGCTGGCTACAGCAGCGTCACTGGCCAGCCCCATGGTGCAATCCAGCACCTTCATGCCAGGTCTAAGCTCCAGGGCAGCCGCAAAATGATCGTTTTCGTTATTTTTAAGCCGCTGCAGACGCAGCACCGCCATACTGGGATGGAAGAAAAAGGTACCGGCAGCACTATAAATCTGCGGCCCCGTCTTCGTTGCAACCAACAAGGCTTCAACTTGCTCCTGCTGGCACAAAAATTCCAAAGACCCTTTACTGACGCGCTGTAAATATTTTACGCCGAATTGATTGGCCCAGCTTTTAGCCTGACTTTCCAGACCGCTATTTTCACTGCGGCCAACAGTAACGGCAAAAGTTAATTGATCCTGCATTTTAAGTTCTCTTAAACATCTTATACAACTCGGCCGAATTTATTTCGACCATACAAGGCCTGCCATGAGGGCAGGTAAACGGATGCTCTGTATTGCAAAGATCGATGATCAGCTGACGCATTTGCCGCATATTTAAAACTTCACCTGCTTTGATAGCTGCTTTACAAGCCGTCATATGCAGGATATTCTGCCGCAGATCGCTGGCGTTGATAGTTCTAAGCTCGCTGAGCATCTTTGTGATCTCACGCACGAAATCTTCTGCGTCGTCAGCCTTGATGTCTGACGGCAAGCTGGATACCCGCAGCATGGTTTCCCCAGCCGCTTCAATATCCACACCCAAGCGCAGGAATTCCTCGCGATGCTCTTCGATCATATTCACATCCTGAGCTGTAACATCAATATATAAGGGGATCAGCATCTGCTGAGCCGGAATATCGTTGTGAGCCGCCACAAGCTTATCATACAAAATGCGCTCATGGGCCGCATGCTGGTCGATCAAAAAAAGCGAGTCTTCCGACTGGGCTACGATAAAAGTCCTGTCGACCTGTCCCAGCGGCCAAATCGTATCGACACCGCTGTCAGTATCAGTAAAATCTATAATGTTAGAAGCAATGTTGTCCTGCTTGTCGAACACATCACGAGTTTCACTGATCGTATAAACCGGCTCCGTTTTCGGAGGACGGTAAGTATATTCCGGCTCTTTCCATACACTTTGCTGCTGCGGTCTGTATTCCGGCTGGGCTTCGGCTGGCGTCGCAGGTGCTGAAGGTTCTTTAAAAACAGGCTGTTCGCTTTTGAAAGCCTGTTTTATCTCTGTCGTTGCACTTTCCTGCGCCGGCACTTTACTTTCGACATTCATTTCAGCAGGCCTAAAGACCTGTAGTTCAGAATCCTCCAACAGGCTCAAGTCTTGGGGTTTAGCGCTCATAGGGCGTGTCAAAGCATCGGTCAGTGCCTTATACATAGCCTTATAGACCGTGCTGTCGTCGCTGAATTTGATCTCGCTTTTCTGCGGATGCACATTAACATCAATGCTTTCCGTATCGACAGTGATATTCAAGACGGCAAAAGGAAAACCGCTCTTAGGTATCTGCGACTGGTAAGCGTGGTCGATAGCTTTCGCAATCATTCTGTTAGTAATGATGCGGCCATTGACCAGCAGCGTCTGCCATTGACGGGTGCCCTTTAGCAAGGTCGGTTTACCGATAAAACCGCGTACTTTAACTTCACCATCGGCAAAATCAACGGTTAAAAGTTCTTCGCTGACATTCTTACCATACAAAGCCTTAATTGTATCTACTAAGTCGCCGTTACCCGGCGTGCTCAAAATTTCTTTATCATTGCTAACCAGCTTAAAGCGCACATCAGGGCGCGACAAAGCCAATTTAGTGATCAGCTCACTGATATAACGTCCTTCCGTTTGCAGCGTCCGCAAAAATTTACGTCGGGCCGGCACGTTAAAGAATAAATTCTCAACAATGATCGTCGTCCCTGTATGACCGCCGGTAGCAATACACTCGGCCTGGTCACCGCCGGCAATTTTTATAGAAGTAGCAAATTCTTCAGTAACCGGGCGCGTCAACAGCTGAAAGTTGCTGACAGAAGCGATACTCGGCAAAGCCTCGCCACGGAAGCCCAGCGTATTTAAGTGCAGCAAATCTTCTGCTGCTCTGATCTTACTTGTAGCATGGCGCAAAACAGCCAGCTTGGCATTTTCTTCCGACATACCGCTGCCGTTATCGACAACGCGGATGTATTCCGTACCACCGCCAAAAATAGTGATTTCGACATTATCGGCACCGGCGTCCAGCGAATTTTCTACAAGCTCCTTCACCACGGAAGCAGGCTTTTCTACAACTTCACCGGCCGCGATCTGATTAGCTGTATTTTGATCTAACAGCTGCACTTTTTGTTCGTTCATAATTCACCGCCTTCCCGTTTAGCCTCGTCCTGCAATTTGTATAAAGCGTTCAGCGCCTCGATAGGCGTCATCGCCATCACGTCCATTTTCAAAAGCTGCTGCTGCAAACCGCTGGCAAACAGCGATCCCATTGCAGCAGGATTCTGCTCGGTTTTCGGCGTTATCGAAACAGTACAGGCAGTTTCGCAATTATCATACTCCTGCAAAATATCCTGCGCTCTGTCAATAACCTTTTTCGGCAGTCCTGCCAGCCTGGCAACATGTACGCCATAGCTGCGGTCAGTGCCGCCGGGCACTATCCGGCGCAAAAAAACGATGTCGTTACCGCGTTCTTTAACGGCGACCGAATAATTCTTTACGCCTGTCATAATATCTTCCAGCGCAATCAGCTGGTGATAATGGGTCGCAAACAAGGTTTTCGCCTTGATTTTCTCATGGATATATTCCATTACGGCACGAGCAATACTCATACCGTCAAAAGTACTGGTACCACGCCCCACCTCATCCAAAATGATCAGGCTGTCTTTCGTGGCATAACGCAGTATCTGCGCTACTTCATTCATTTCTACCATAAAGGTACTTTGTCCTGTGGCCAGGTCATCACTGGCGCCAACACGGGTAAAAATCTTATCTACCGGGCAGATCGTCGACTGACGGGCCGGTATAAAACTGCCCATTTGCGTCATCAGTACCAATAAGGCAACTTGCCTCATATAGGTGGATTTACCAGCCATATTCGGGCCGGTGATGATTATCATCCGTTCGTCATTATTGTTAAGCGTCGTATTGTTAGGCACAAAAATCTCTCGCTCTAACAAGCGTTCGACAACAGGATGACGTCCGTCGTAAATCTTGATCTCACTGCGGTTGTTCAGCTCCGGACAAACATAATTATACTTGAAGGCCACTTCCGCTAAAGATACCAGTACGTCGATATTAGCCAAAGCACGGGCTGTTTCCTGCATTTGTGCGATCTGGGAGCGGATCTTTTCACGCAGCTGCGTAAAAATGTAATATTCCAGCTGTTCGATTTTTTCTTTAGCGCTTAAGATCTTGTTTTCAAAATCCTTCAGTTCCGGTACAATATAACGCTCGGCATTGACCAGAGTCTGCTTGCGTACAAAATAATCGGGAACATTGGCGCTTTGCCCTTTAGATACTTCAATATAATAACCAAAAACCTTATTATAGCCAACCTTTAAGGTTTTAATACCGGTTTCTTCCTTGATTTTCAGTTCAAAGTTCTGCATCCAGGTCCTATTGTCACTGGCAATAGAATGTAACTCGTCCAGCTCTAAATCGAAGCCGCTACGGATCATCCCGCCTTCGCGTACAGAAAAGGGCGGTTCATCAACAATGGCTGCCATCAAGGTAGTAAATAGCTCCTGATGCAAATGCACATCTTCGCATAACTGTTGCAGAAGCTTGCCATTACAATTGCGCAGCAAACTTTTGATTTCCGGCAGCACTGCCAAAGACACGCGCAACGAAACAAGATCGCGCGCATTAGCGCTGCCGACCTCGATCCGCGAAACGATACGTTCCAAGTCAAAAATAGCCTTAAGCTGTTCCTGCAAGTTACCACGCAGCTGCACGTTAGCCAGCAGTTCGCCTACTGCTTCCTGCCGCCCTCTAATCTGCGACAAGTCCAGCAAAGGACACTCGATCCAATTACGAAGTTTGCGCGCCCCCATCGACGTCGACGTAAAATCAAGCACATCTAATAAGGTGCCGCGTTTAGAGCCGTCACGCATATTTTTTATAAGTTCCAAATTTCTGATCGCCGTGGCGTCTAAATTCATAAACAGCTCTTTAGCGATCCGCGAAAGCCTGTTGATATGCGATAGATCAGCCTTAACAGTTACGTGTAAATAACGCAGCAAATGCTCTACCGTATCATGCACTAAGGCATCGGCCACATCGTCGCTGCCAAAATGCTGCGCAAAATACTGCGGCGAGCCTTCCTCTTCCTGATAGATAGAAATAGCGCATTCCGGAACCTTGCTTTTGATCCATGCAGCTAAATTTTCCCAATTAGTGATGCCGCTGTAGGCAACCAGCTCGGCAGGCTGGATACGGAACAATTGTTCCTGGATCGCCATCAACCGTTCTTCGCCATCAGCAACAAACCACTGACATTCCCCGGTGGAAATATCAGCAGCAGCTAAACAAAGCTCATTCCCATCTTCCTGTAGAAAAACCAGATAACGGTTATGCTTATCGTCCAAAAGCTGTTCGCTCAAAACAGTGCCGGGAGTAATGATCTTTACGACCTTACGCTCGACAATGCCCTTGGCTTCTTTAGGATTCTCCACCTGCTCGCAGATAGCAATCCTATAACCTTTTTTGATCAACTTGGCGATATAGTTATCGACAGAATGATACGGAACGCCGCACATGGGAATGCGTTCTTCCATCCCGCCGGAGCGCCCTGTTAAAGTAATATTCAGTTCTCTGGATGCGGTTAAGGCATCCTCAAAAAACATTTCGTAAAAATCGCCTAGACGGAAAAACAGCAGCTCATCCTCATGCTGGCGTTTCACCTCAAGATACTGCTGTACCATCGGCGTATAAGCAGTTGTCATTCTAACGCCTTCCCTTTCAAAAGCCAGGTTTGCGCAGTTTCGATCTCTACCTGCACTTTATCGCCCAGCTTAAACTCACGCCCTTCAAGCGGCCATAAAACCAGTTTATTCGTGCGTGTCCTGCCGCTCCATACTTTGTCATTATTATTGCTCGGCCCTTCTGCCAAAACCTCTAAAGTCTTGCCTACCAGCGCTTCGTTACACCGCAGGCTCGAAACATTCTGAGCTTCCATCAGTAAATTCAGTCTGGCTTTTTTTACATCAAGCGGCACCTGTTCTTCCATTGCTGCAGCAGGCGTACCCGAGCGTTTGGAATAAATAAAAGTAAAGGCGGCGTCAAAGCCGACTTCTTTCACCAAGTTCAAGGTATCGGTAAAATCAGCTTCGCTTTCACCCGGAAACCCTACTATAATATCCGTAGTGATTGCAGCCTCCGGCACATAACGACGGATCATTGCCACCAACTCCAGATATTTTGCACGGGTATAGCCACGATTCATTGCTTTTAAAATTTTATCACTGCCAGACTGGAACGGAATATGGAAATTCTCGCAAATATGCTCGCATTCAGCGACAGCTTTAATAACGTCTTCATGCATATCGCGCGGATGACTGGTCATATAGCGGATACGTTCAACACCAGGTATCTCGTTCACCCGACGCAATAATTGTGCAAACTGGTCTTGAACGCCAAAATCCTTACCATAAGAATTAACGTTCTGCCCCAAAAGGGTAAATTCTTTATAGCCTTTGGCAACAGCTTGCTTAACTTCTTCTACAATATTTTCGATACTGCGGCTACGTTCACATCCACGTACATAAGGCACAATACAATAAGTACAGAAATTATTGCAACCGTACATAATGGGGATCCAGGCCGAAAAACCGCTTTGGCGGATACGCTTGCCCTCGAATTCGCTTTCTTTGACCTCTAAACTGTTATAAACGCGTTCGCCTTTATCAGTTAAATACTCAACCAGGATTTCCTTGAACCCGTTGACATGCGCCGTGCCGATCAGTAAATCGATCTGCGGATGCTTTTTGATCAGCTTCTCCCCATCCTTCTGTGCCATACAGCCAGCAACGCAGACGATCTGCCCCGGATGATTTGCTTTAACATTCTTCAATTCACCGATCTTACCTAAAATGCGCTTTTCAGCACTCTCACGCACGCAGCAGGTGTTAACCACTACTACGTCCGCATTATGAAAATCTTCGGCTGCACTATAGCCAAGTTCCTGCAGCTGGCCGGCATAGTGCTCGGCGTCACTTTCATTCATCTGGCAGCCGTAGTTTAAAATAGTATAAGTTTTTGCTGTCACTGGATACACCTCATATTAAAATTAAAGCCGTTGTATCGACTCCTCAAAATTATCTGTATTATATTATTATACCTTTTTAGGTTAGCAGTAGCAAATTTAATCGACAAAATTTTAATAAAAAAGCAGAGCCTACGCTCTGCTTAAAATCAGTTTTTCTTTATACCAAGCCACCGTTTTATTCAAATATTCACTAAAATCATACTGCGGCTTCCATCCCAATTCATTTTTTATTTTAGCGCAATCCATCGGGTAATGCAAATCATGCCCAGCCCTATCTGCCACTAGTTCCAAGAAAGCATCATCTTTACCCAACGCTTCCAATACCAGCTTCATAAATTTAAGATTACTCATTTCCGTTCCTGCAGCGACATTATAGACAGCCCCAGGTCGGCCATCACGAACTATTTTATCTACAGCAACACAGTGATCTAATACATAAAGCCAATCACGCCTGTTAAGACCGGTGCCGTAAACAGGCACACTTTTATTTTGCTCTACTAAAGCCACTATCTTCGGCAAAAGTTTTTCATCGTGCTGCCACGGACCATAATTATTGCTGCTGCGGCTGATGGTAACATTTAAACCATAAGTCCTGACGTAAGCCAAACATAATAAATCAGCAGCGGCCTTCGACGCAGCATAAGGGCTGGATGGGCGCAGTCCGCTGTCTTCAGCAAATCCACGCCAGTCATAATCAAGCGGTTTATCACCATAAACCTCATCCGTAGAAATTTGATGAAAACGCCGCACGCCAAACTTAACGCAGGCATCTAAAAGCACACCGGTACCTTCGACATTAGTCTTCGTAAAAATAGCAGGCGAAGCAATCGAAGTATCGACATGGCTCTCTGCCGCAAAATTTAGAACAACGTCAAAACGATACTTAAAAAAACAATCCTGTACAAGCGCTTCATCGCAGATGTCGCCTTGGATAAAAGTGAAATTATCCAGCTGGCCCACCGCTGCTAAAGCTTCCATATTCGCCGCATAGGTTAGCTTATCCAGGCAAACAAGCTTGTCTGCCGGATACTGCCCTAAATGCCAATTTATATAATTACTGCCAATAAACCCGGCACCGCCGGTAATTAATAACCGCATAATAAACGCTTTACTCCTATAGCCATTATTCCAAGCTTTACTAGTCTATTATATAGCAAAACGCCGCACTATAAAAGTGCTGCGTCTTCTAATTTCACATAATAATATATCAGCATGATATTTTCAAAAACTGCGCTGCACCGCAAAGCCTTATCTTGCCAGCATTAGCTGGGATAAAAATGCAGTTTCCTTTTTGGTAATCAACATTCTCATCTTCCAGCAGTAGCTTTCCCTGACCTGCGATACATAACAAAACCTGAAATGAATTGCTGCCAATAGATAATTCGGCGATTTTTTGCTGCCCTTCTGTATTCAGCAGCATCCGTTCAACCTGAAAATATTTGCAGCGGCACAAAAACTCTGTTGCGCTGCCCCTGCTATAACGCAAAACCCGCAAGGGCTGCCTTGGCGCTGCTTTCCCCTGTACATCGGCAACAGCCAGCGCTTTTTCTATATGCAGTTCCCGCTGCTTGCCATCTTTATCAACACGGTTATAGTCATATAATCTGTAGGTAAGATTAGAGCTTTCCT
>OGZE01000263.1_pt1 | contig 41061 bp, 40 predicted proteins | sample 1576731 | NCBI WGS metagenome assembly OGZE01 (sample SAMEA3541503, study PRJEB24748) | human gut metagenome | biome: human gut; feature: human-associated habitat; material: faeces | place: China | collected 2012 | reverse complement strand
ACAGGAAAAACATATTTAAGTGCCTTTGATGTAAAAAATCTAAAACCAGAAAAAATGCTGTTTATAGCTCATAGAAAAACTATATTGAGGAAAGCTAAGTATACTTTTGAAAATATTATAAGTAATAAAAAAATGGCTATATATGGAGAGGAAAGTATTGTAGACGCAGATTATATATTTGCTATGGTTCAAACTTTAAATAAAAAAGAACATTTGGAAAAATTTTCTAAAAATTACTTTAACTATATAATAATTGACGAAGTTCACCATAGTGGAGCTAAAACTTATCAAAGTATAATAAGTTATTTTAAGCCAGATTTTTTATTAGGAATGACAGCAACTCCAGAAAGAAGTGATGATTTTGATATCTATAGATTATTTAATCATAATATAGCATATGAAATAAGGCTTTATGATGCTCTTAGAGAAAATCTGCTATGTCCATTTCACTATTTTGGAGTTTCAGATATAACAGTAGATGGAGAGTGTATTGATAATAAAACTTCTATAAAAAATCTTACTTTAGAGCAAAGAATAGATCATATAATTGAGAAAAGTAGATATTATGGGTACAGTGGAGAGAAACTTCATGGGTTAATGTTTGTATCAAGAGTGGAAGAAGCAAATATTCTTGCTGAAAAATTTAATGAAAGAGGAATAAAAAGTATAGCACTTACAGGAGAACATGGAGATAATACAAGAGAGAATGCCATTGAAAAATTAGAGAATGGAGAGATAGAATATATCATAACTGTGGATATTTTTAATGAAGGGATTGATATACCTTGTGTGAATCAAGTTATTCTTCTAAGACCTACTGAATCTTCTATTGTCTATATTCAACAATTGGGAAGAGGGTTAAGAAAAAATAAAAATAAAGAATTTGTTGTAGTCTTAGATTTTATAGGAAATTATGAGAAAAACTTTTTGATACCAACTGCAATTTCTCAAAATAATAGTTTTGATAAAGATTTTATGAAAAAATTTATTTTGAATGGAACAAATATGATTCCAGGAGAAAGTTCAATTTCTTTTGAAGAAATAGTAAAAGAAAGAATATTTGAAAATATAAATAAAACCAATTTTTCAACTAAGAAAAATATAGAGCATGATTTTAATCTTCTAGAAAAACAGCTTGGAAGAACTCCAATGTTAAATGATTTTTTTACAAGAAATATGATAGAACCAAGTGTAATTTTAAAATTTAGAAAAGATTATGACAGTGTTTTAAAAGCCTTAAGACCTAATACAGAATTTGGAATTTTATCAGAAATAGAAAAGAATTTTTTAACTTTCTTATCAAGCTTTTTTACTCCAGCAAAAAGAATTCACGAAATGGTAATATTACAGGAAAGTATTAAAAGTGCAAAAATTTCTTTGAAAGAAGTAGAAGATATTTTAGAGAAAAAATATAAGATAAAGCAACAAAAAGAAAATATAGAAAATGCAGTAAAACATCTTTCTAAGGAAATATTTACAAGCCTTTCTACTATGAAAGAATTTGAACCTATTTTAGAAAAAGTTAATGGAGAATATAAAGTAAGTAAAGATTTTAAAAATGGATATGAGAATAATAAGTATTTTAGAGAACTAGTAGAAGACTTGATTAAATATAATTTAGGGTATGTTGAAAAAAATTATAAACAATCTGGAAAAGAATCAATTCAAAAATATAAGCAATATACAAAACAAGAGGGATTCTGGCAGTTGAATCTGGATTTTAATAATGGATACCAAGTAAGTGGATATACTGTTTTTGAAGAAGAAAAGAAAGTTATAATGTTTGTAACAATGGAAGATTCAAGTATTTTTGACAATAAATTTTTAGATCAGCAGAGATTTCCATGGTTTTCTAAAAATAATAGATGTTTAAGTAGAAATAATAGATTAACAGCAGAAGGAAAAATAGCTGAAAATTATTATACTTTAGAAATATTTGTAAAAAAAAGTTCAGGAGAAAGCTTCTATTATTTAGGACAGGCTGAGAAAGTTTTAAAAGCAAAGGAATGTTTTACTGAAAAAGGAATTCCTCGTGTAGAATATGAACTTAAATTAAAAAATGAGGTTCCTGAAGATCTTTTTGATTATCTACAGGTTTAAAAATTAGAAATTAAGAATTTTTAACTAAATATATATATTATATAAAAATTAAATATATTAAATGAATATAACTTTTTATCTAAAATAAGAAAAAATATTTTTAAAAAGAATATTTATGAAATATGTTTTTAAAATATATTTGAGATATATAAAATTTAAGGATAAAAGTAACATAAAAAAGAATAAAAGAAAAATATAAATCTTAAACTTAAAGGTATATATTATTTATATTCTATTTATTGTATTAATAATGAAAATTTATTGACAAAATGCTACAGTAAGTTTATATTATAAATATATATTTTTGTAAAAATAAAATTTTTATGACATCAGGAGGAATTGATGAAAGATTTACTGGATAAATTAGTTAAAAAAAATATACCTGAAGCAAAACAGGGAACAGTTGCTAGTTACATTCCAGAATTGGATAAAGCTAGAAAAGATGCTTTAGGGTTATATATTATAGATGTAGAAGGAAATGAATATTACTCAGGGGATTGGGATACAAAATTTACAATTCAGAGCATTTCTAAAATAGTAACACTGATGTTGGCTATATTAGATAATGGGGAAGAATATGTATTTTCTAAAGTAGGTATGGAACCTACTGGAGATCCTTTTAATTCAATAAAAAAACTTGAAACTTCCAGCCGAAGAAAACCATATAATCCACTCATAAATGCAGGAGCTATAGCAATAGCTTCTATGATAAAAGGGAAAGATGTAAGAGATAGATTTCAAAGACTTTTAGACTTTTTTAGAAAAATATCAGAAGATGAAACTTTAGATGTAAACTATAAAATATATTGTGGAGAATCAGAAACAGGAAATAGAAACAGAGCAATGGGATATTTTTTAAAAGGTGATGGAATAATTGAAGGAAATGTTGAAGATGCTTTAGATATATATTTTAAACAATGTTCAATAGAAGTAACTGCAAAAACACTTGCAAAAATAGCATTATTTTTAGCAAATAACGGAAAATTAAGTAATGGAGAAACAGTAATTACCCCAAGAATAGCTACTATTGTAAAGACATTAATGGTAACTTGTGGAATGTATGACAGTTCTGGAGAATTTGCAGTAAGAGCAGGAATACCATCTAAGAGTGGAGTAGGTGGGGGAATACTTTCAGTAGTGCCAGGAAAAATGGGAATAGGGGTGTACGGACCATCTCTTGATAAAAAAGGAAACTCAATAGCAGGAGTACTTTTATTAGAAGATCTTTCTAGTGAACTGAATCTGACAATATTTTAATCATAAAAAAATTTTGTTTAACACAACAAAATGTGATAGAATAAACAATATTATTAGTACGGGAGGAAAGAATGGTTTTTTTGTATGATGCTTTTAACTGGCTGAACAACTTTATATGGTCATATATACTGATAATACTTCTTGTGGGATTAGGAGTATATTTTAGTTTTAAGACAGGGTTTGTTCAATTTAAACTATTGGGGGAGATGTTTAGACTTCTTGGTGAAGGAGCTATGAAAAATGAAAGTTCTAATGAGAAGCACGGGTCAAGTGGAATATCTTCATTTCAAGCATTTTGTATTTCAACAGCTTCCAGAGTTGGAACTGGAAATATGGCAGGAGTTGCTATAGCCATTGTTATAGGTGGACCAGGTGCTATATTTTGGATGTGGGTAATGGCACTTATAGGGTCAAGTTCAAGCTTTGTAGAAAGTACACTGGCACAGGTATACAAAGTAAAAGAAGGAGATCATTTTAGAGGTGGACCAGCGTACTATATGGAAAAAGCTTTAGGAAAAAGATGGATGGGAATTGTATTTTCTATTCTTATTTCTATAACTTTTGGACTTATATTCAATTCAGTACAGGCTAATACTGTATCATTTGCATTTGAAAAAGCTTTTAACATTAATAGAATGTATTTAGGAATAGCAATATCTACTGCTACTGCTATTATCATCTTTGGAGGAGTAAAAAGAATAGCTCATGCAGTGGAATATATAGTTCCAGTAATGGCAGTTGCTTATGTTCTTGTAGCATTGTTTGTTTTGATAAAAAACTTTACAATGATTCCATCAGTTGTTGAATCTATTATTTCTAATGCTCTTGGATTTAAACAAGCAGTAGGTGGAGGACTTGGAGTTGTTATCATGCAAGGAATAAAAAGAGGACTATTTTCAAATGAAGCAGGAATGGGTAGTGCTCCCAATGCTGCTGCAACAGCAAATGTTACTCACCCAGTTAAACAGGGACTTATCCAAACTTTAGGAGTATTTACAGATACTATATTGATATGTTCTGCAACTGCTTTTATTATATTAATGTCTGGAGTAGATTTACAAGGAGAGTCTAATGGAATACAATTGACTCAGGAAGCTCTTGTTTCACAGGTTGGTTCTTGGGGAAGTATATTCATTGCTGTATGTATATTCCTTTTTGCTTTTTCATCAATAATAGGAAACTATTATTATGGAGAAACAAATATAGAGTTTTTAAATGGGAATAAGATATGGTTAAATCTTTATAGATGTTTTGTTGTATTTATGGTAATGTTTGGTTGTCTTGCCAAAGTCCAGATAGTTTGGGATATGGCTGATTTATTTATGGGATTTATGGCAATAATGAACTTGGTAGTGATTGCAGTACTTTATAAAGTGGCAATTGCAGCTCTTAAAGATTATATTGCTCAAAAGAAAAAAGGATTAAATCCACAGTTTAAAGCTTCATCTGTTCCAGAATTAAAAAATGCTGAATGCTGGGAAGATTAAATAAATTAATAAAACTCACAAGGATAGTATCTTGTGAGTTTTTTTTAATTTAATTTTTTATAGTAATATTAAAAGTAAAAAAATTATTATTGGAGTTAGAATTATTATTTAATGAAATTAGTCATTATTTTTTCTTCATATTCTGGTTTTTGTATATTCATTTTTTTCCCAGCTTCTATACATTTTAACAACCATGCCATATTTTCTCCAAGAGTACGCATTATTTGCAGTCCTTCTTTGTCCTGCATTACATCTTCCGGAGTAAATCCATGTACCTGATTCCAGTAATTAGATGAAACAATAGGCATATTACTAATTGTAAAATATTTATTCAACTGATCAAATGCAGCTGTAGAACCTGCACGACGACATGAAACTATAGAAGCTCCTAATTTTCCAGCCATCTTATCTCCTGCTGAAAAGAATAATCTGTCTAAAAATGCAGTTAAACTTCCATTGGCACTGGCATAATATACAGGTGAACCAATAATTAATCCATCTATTTCATCTAGTCTCTCTGCTATTTCATTTACTTTATCATTCCAGATACATTTTCCTGTTTCAGAGCATTTAGAACATGCTATACATCCAGCAATAGGTTTTTTACCTAGATATACAATCTCTGTTTTTATTCCATGTTTGTTAAGAACTTTTTCTACTTCTCTCAATGCAGTATAAGTACAACCTTTTTCATTTGGACTTCCATTTAATAACATTACTTTCATTTTAATTTCTCCTTTAATTAATTAATTTTAATTCAGTTTTAAAAATGAAATATATTAATAGTACTTAATTAACTATTTCATTGATTGATAATTTTTCAAGATAATTCTTTTTTTCTTTTACCAAATATATTTTGATTTTCCTTTATTGACATATTATAATCCTAATATATATGAATATGAAGCAAAAGAATAAAATAAATATAGTGTAAGATAATTAAATGTAAAAATAGTGAGGTAAATATGAAAATATATGATTTGACACATAAAATAGAAAATAATATGCCAGCATATTCTAATGAAGAAAAACCTGATATAAAAGAGCTTTTTTCTTATAAAAAAGATGGAGTAAATATAACTAACTTAGGTCTTACTTCACATATTGGAACTCATCTGGATACTCCTTTTCATATATTAGAAAATGGAAAAAATATTTGCGACTTTTCCATTGAAACTTTTTTTGGAAAAGGATTATGTATTTCTTTTAAGAATTTAGATAATTTTGATTTTAGTTCAATAGCAAATATTGATTACTTATTAATTTATACTGGGTGGGATAAATATTGGAATGAAGAAAAATATTTCAAAAATTATCCAATCATTTCAAAAGAAGTAGCTAAAAAAATAGCAGCTTCTCCTTTAAAAGGAATTGGAATAGACTGTATTTCACCAGATGGATATGATTCAAAAGAATTAGAAAATCATAATATACTTTTAAAAAGAAATAAGATAATTGTGGAAAACTTATGTGAATTAGAAAAACTTTTAGAGAAAGAATTTTATTTTTCATGTATGCCATTAAAAATAGGTATAGATGGCTGTCCTGTGAGAGCTGTTGCAATAGAAATGTGAAAGAGATTGTTACAAATTAGTAATTTGTGTTGCACCCAAAATCTTAGACAATTAAGATTTTGAGTGCATTTTTTTATATTTATTTTTTCCTTCCTTTTTAATTCAAAACTTTTAAATTTCAACATTTCATAAGGAAACAGATTAATTTATTTTTTTGAGGAACTATTTTCTTTTCCAAAACTTAATTTTTACATAAACTCTATAATTTAAATTATATATTTATGTGATTAAGGTGATTTAGAATTTGTATATTTAAAAAAAAGAAGATTACAAGAAGTTTAATAACTTGAAAAAATATATAATATAATATTTCCCTACATGAAACAATTAAAAAATGATAAAATGATAATATTTAAAATATACATTTGACTACAGATTATAAAAAATATTCTTTTGGAAAAATGAGCTAGTAAAAAAGTATGAAATGAATTTATATAGAAATATAGGTATAAATAAAAAATTAAATTAAAAATAATGAACATTGAAAGAATAAGCATTGAAAATTTTACTGGGAGAGATTTTATGAAAATCAAGGGGATATGTTTTTGGCTTTTTCTGATGATTAGTTATTATAGTTATGCTGATCAGCAAGAATTGATTAGAGAAGAAAGAAGAAAACAAGCAGAAGAAATGAGAAAATTAGAAAAAAGCGAACTTAAAGATAAAGTCAAATTAAATGATATTGAAGAAGATGTCCAAGCCATGGGGAGTGAAATAAGGAATATTGTTATTGAAGGAAATACAATATTAAAAAAATCTGAAATTGATTCTTTAAAAGAAAAATATATAGGTAAAAAAGGTGGAAAAAATATACTAAATTTAATGAAAGAACTTGAAAATTTGTATCTTGAAGAAGGGTATATTTCAGTTAGAGTAAAAATAGATATGGAAAAATCAAGTATTCAAGATGGGGAAATATTTTTAAAGGTAATAGAGGGACATGTGGAAAAAATTGTATTTAAGGGAGAAGAAGGTCAGAAAAAATTAAAGCTTTTTACTTCTTTTCCTGTTTCTAAAGGAAAAATATTAAATATAAATGATCTTGATCAAGGAATAGATAATCTTAATTCAGTTTCCTCCAATAATGCAAGGGTGGATATTGTAGCAGGAAATGAGCTTGGTGGAAGCATAGTAGAAATAGATAATCAGAAAAGAAAAAAAATATCTGGAGCTGTAAATTACAATGATTTAGGGCAAAGTTCCACTGGTAAGGATAGAATAAAATTTTCTCTTATTTTTGAAGATATTGCAGATATAAATGATACTTTTGTAAGTACTTATCAGCGAAAACTTGGAAGAAACAGAAAATATAAGGATAATGAAAACTTTTCTTTTTATTACAGGGTTCCAGTAAAATATTGGGAATTTTCAGTATCAAAAGATCAGTCTGAATACCTTACTACAATAAAATCATTTGCTCACACCTATGAAACAACAGGAGTTTCAAGAAATATGAATTATTCTGCAAGAAGAATAATAAATAGAAACAGTAATGGAAAAACTTCCATAGGAATGACTTTAACAAATAAAGAAACTAAAAATTATTTTGACGGAATAAAGCTGATAACAAGTTCAAGAAAACTTTCTGTATTAAAAATAGATGTCAATCATAATAGAAGATTTTTTAACGGAATACTTTATGGAAATTTTACTTATCATGAGGGGATAAAAAGATTTGGTGCAGAAAGTGATGAAGAAAAAGGAGAAGATTCTCCAAAAGCACAATTTCAAAAATATACTGTTGATTTGAGCTGGTATAAACCATTTATGATAAAGGAGCAGAGATTTTCATACAGAGTTTCTTTCAGTGGACAGTATTCAGATGATATACTCTATTCTTCAGAAAAATTAGGAATAGGTGATGATACTACTGTAAGAGGGTTTAAAGAAAATTCAATAATGGGTGATAAAGGTTTCTATATAAGAAATGAGATTGGGTATAGTTATAAATCCTTAGAACCATTTATAGCATATGATTATGGAAGAGTGAAAGATGTTTACAAAGATGATTATTATGAGAAAAATGGAAGCGAAATGAGTGGAGCAACAATAGGACTGAGAATGTATTTGAAGAATTTTGATATGAGCTTTTCGTATTCGAAGCCTTTAACAGCTCCAGCTTACATAAAGAAAAATACACATGAGATATATTTTAGTATGAGTACAAGATTTTAAACATTTCTAGGGGGAAAATTAGAATGGAGATATTAAAAAATAAATTGCTGAAAAGATTGATAATCTATACTTACATCTTTTTTAGTATCTTTACACAGCAAGTGATTGCATCTGCAAAAGTAGTTGATCAAAACAGAAATCAGCAAGTAAATGTTGAGAAAGCACCAAATGGAGTTCCAATAGTAAATATAAATGCACCTAATAAGAATGGAGTATCCCATAATTATTTTAAAGAATATAATGTAGGAAAAGAGGGAGTACTTTTAAATAACAGCAGCAAGGAAAACAATAGAACTCAGCTGGGAGGAATTATTCAAGGAAACTCTAATTTAAAAGGCAGAGAAGCAGATGTTATTTTGACAGAAGTAACAGGTGTGAATAGAAGTAATATAGAAGGATATACTGAGGTAGTTGGGAAATCTGCTGAATATATTTTAGCAAATCCAAATGGAATATATCTGAATGGGGCAGGTTTTATAAATACACCTAGAGTAATATTGACAACTGGAAAATCTATAACTGATGAATTTGGAGATTTAAAAGGATTTGATATAGATGATGGAACAGTGGTAGTGGGAAGTCAGGGGATAGATGGAAAAAATATGAGAATGGTAGATATTGTTTCAAGAACAGCAGAACTCAATGGTGCAGTTTATGGAGGAGAAGAAGTAAATGTTGTTTTGGGGAGAAATGAATATAACCATGAAACAGGAGAAGTAAAAGCCAAAGCAGAAAAAGATGGAGATAAACCTAAAGTGGCTCTGGATGCAAAAGCATTAGGGTCTATTTATGCTGGAAGAATATATCTTCAAAGTACAGAAAAAGGTGTTGGGGTAAATAGTCAGGGAGAAATGCTTGCAGGTTCAGGAGATCTTGAAATAGATGTTAATGGAGATTTGATATTAAAAGATGCTCAAGCTAAAAATGATATAAAAATCAATGCAGAAAATGTAAAAATACAAGAAAAAGCCATAGCAGAAAATAATATTAATATAAAATCTAAAGATATAGTAAATACTGGAAATATATCTTCAAATAAAAATATAGAAATAAATAGTTCAAACATTGAAAACAAAGGTAATATATCTTCAAAAAATATAAATATGTCTAATAAAGAAAAGATTGTTAATACTGGAAAAATTTCAGCTGATAATGTAACAATAACTTCAAAAGATATGGAGAACAAAGAGCTTACTGCATTAAATGCAGATATTACTTTAAGTGGAAATTTAAAAAATGAATCATTAAAAGCAGTGGAAAATTTAAAAATTAAAGGTAAAAATATAGAAAATACAGGAACAATAGCTGCTAATAAAAAGGTAAAGATTGAAAGCACTAATCTATCAAATAAAGGTAATATCAGTGGAAATGATATAGAAATAAAAAGTGAAAATAATATTTTGAATGAAAAAAATATAATATCTTCTTCAATAAATATATCATCAAAATTTTTATATAACAATGGGCTTATTCAAGCTGATGTTTTAACTTTAAAAATGACAGATTATTTAGAAAATAATGGGAGCATATTGGGGAAGACAGCTACATTGAATGCTAGTCAAATATCAAATAGAGGAATTATCTATGGAGAAAATTATTTCACTCTCGTATCTTCTAAATATATTAATGAGGGTTCTGGAATTATAACTGGAGGACATCTTTTTATAGATGGTGTCGGTGATAATGCAGGAGATATTTCAGGAGAAAAATTGGTTGTATCTGGAGAAAAGATTAAAAATAGTGGGAATATAACAGGAGAAGATACACTTACTATTACTGCTGATTTAAATAATAGTGGAACAGTTCAAGGGAAAAATCTGGTAAATATAATTGGTAATATAGACAACAGCCAGAATATAAAGAGTGAAAAGGAATTAAATATATCTGGAAATATAATAAATACTGGATATATTTATAGTGAAAATGCAGAGATAACAGGAAACATCAATAATAATGGAGATATTCTTTCTCTTTTAAATATGAAGATAACAGGGAATGTAATTAATAATAAAAATATGAGCAGTGGAAGTAAGCTTACACTATTAAGTGATAGTATTTTGAATAATGATAGAATATCTGCCCTAGAACTTTTAATTACTGGAACAAGGCTTATAAATAATGGAATAATAACTTCAGACACTGGAATTTTTAATATTTATAATTTTGAAAATTCAGGGACTGTATACGGGAAGAAAGATATTACTATTTCAGGAAATAAAATTGTGAATACTGCACTTATTCAAAGCTCAAACAACCTATATTTAATTTCTAAAAATATAATAAACAAAGGAGATATATTCTCTGGAAACAATATGGATATTACATCTCAATTTGTGAATAATAGTGGAAGAATAATAGGTGATGGGGATTTAAAATTTGATACTGATAATTCTGTTGAAAATTCTAATTTGATTCAAGGGAATAATATAACAATTAAAGAAATAGATAATAGTGGGAAATTAATTGCCAAAGGAAGTATAAAAGCTTCTAAAGCAAAAAATACTGGGACTATATCAGCTCTGAAGAATTTTGAAGGAGAAGCACTGTTGAATTTTCTTTTTGGGAAACTAATTCTTGGAGAGAATATGAGTCTTGAAAAAGAACTGCTCAATGAAGGGATTATTACAGTAAAAGGTGATATAACAGCAGAAAATGTTTCTAATACAGGAAGCATAATTTCAGATAAAGATATAAGATTAAAAGAATTAGATAACAGCAATGGTACTATTGAAGGCAGAAATATAGAGATAGAAAACACAGAAGCTCTTAATAACCAATCAGGGGATATAAGAGTATTTGATAATGATTCTGTTTTATCTATTCAGGCAGAAAATATTTATAATACAGATGGAAGGATACAATCTCAAGGACAGCTTGAACTTAATATTTTTAATTCTTTTACTCTTGAAGGAAATTATATAGGAAATAACCTTTTAAAAATAACAGCAGAATCTCTTGCTGTAAATACAGATATAGAAAATAATGGAGATATAGTACTTAATTTAACTGGAGATTTTCTAAATAACAGCAAATTTGTAGGTGGAAATAACTTAACCATAAATGCAGTAAATTTAATAAATAATAAAATATTGGGAAGTACAAAAAGTTTTACAGCTAATCTTTCAGGAAAATTGAATAATTTTAATAGTATTGTTTTAGGAAATGGAAATAATACAATAACAACTGGTGGAAGTATCACTAACAGTGGAATTTTGACTTCACAGAACAATCTTGCTGTAAATTCGAAAGAGCTGATGAATAATGGACAAATAGCTTCAGGAAATATTTTAATTTTAAATGCTGAAAGTATATTAAATGGGAATTATTCACTTATATATTCAAAAGATGATATGACTATATCTTTAAAAGAAGATTTTATTAATAATAAAGGAGAAATATTCTCTGGGAACAACATTGAGATAAAAACTTTAGGTAAAGTTCAAAATAATGCAGGAATTATAGAATCAATGGGAGATATTTATATAGAAGCAGTCCAAATCGAAAATCTTGGAGAAATAGCAGAAGGTTCTACTGTTATTGAAAAAGGGTTTGGAGCTGTAGAAAATATGTCAGAAGAAGAAAAGAACAGGATAAAGGATAAGTTTTTAAGTTTAATAGCTACTGAAGAAAATAGTGAAAAATATGGCAAAGTTTATTTTAATTCTTCAAGTTTAGGTTGGGAAGATGAATATACAAATAAAATGGCATATATTTCATCTGGAAAAAATGTTACTCTGAAAACTACAGGAGATGTTATAAACAGAGGAGGGAATATTTCAGCAGACAGAGATATTAATATATCAGCATATAGATTGATAAATGGAAATTTTCTAAGCAGTATTAGGGATTATGAAGATAAAGCAGCAGAAACTGATAAGAGAACAAAGATATCAGCAGGAAATAATATAAATATATCTGCTATACAAGTAGGAGATGGAATTTTAACAAAAGAGGAGAACACAGTAAATGAAAAAACTATAGATATGGAACAAATAATTTTAAATAGCAGTGATGTTGAAAGAACAGGAACAATTAATACAGAAAGTTATATTACAATCCCTGAAGGAGATAAAGAACTGTTTGTTGTAAATAAAGATTTAATAGATTCAAAAGATATTTCAATAGATTTTAAAGAAAAAATAGATGTAGAAGACAATGAAATATCAAGTATAAACAATTCTATTTCAAATGAAAAAAATCCTAAATTTAAATATCTGATAGAAACAAACCTGAAATTTATAGATATGAGTTATTATCTTGGTTCAGATTATTTATTTGAAAAAATAGGATATAATCCTGAAAAAGATATTAAACTCCTAGGAGATTCATTTTATGAATCAAGAATAGTAAACAGAGCTATTCTTGAAAATACAGGAAAGAGATATCTCAATGGAGCTATAAATGATAGGGAACAGATGCAGATATTGTTAGATAACTCTATAAGAGCTATGGAAGATTTGAATCTATCTATTGGGGTAGCTCTTACAAAAGAACAGATAAATAATCTTAAAAATGATATTATATGGTATGTGGAAGAGGAGATAAACGGAATAAAAGTTTTAGTTCCAAAAGTATATCTTTCTAAAGAAACTCTTGCTTCATTAGAAAAGTTTAACTGATAATAATACAGAAAACTTGAATAAATCTGTATTAAATAATTTTAAAACTATGGTAAAAAGAAATATAAAAAGATGCAGGAGAAATAAAATTTTGTTTAATATTAAAGATAGAAAAATTAAAAAATATTAAAATTTACAGCAGCCTTTATTTTAAATATATAAAGAATTTAATCTCCTTAGAGAAAAAAGAAGTAAAAAAGATAACTATAGTTAAATGGTATGTAGATAAATTTATATTCTAGAAATTTTTTTGCTTGATAAAAAAGAAAATATAAACTTGAGGAGAATGTTTATATAAGCGATTTTAGTTAGTGATATTACAATGATTTAGAAATAAAAATATTAAAATATAATTGTAGCTTTTTTAATATTATCATAATTTTTAATAGTAACAGGTAAAATATGATTTTGGGGAATTATTATTTTTTTATTTAAATTTACAATGGCAGCATATAAAGTTTTTCCTTCAGTAACATCAACAGGAAGCTCAGCAACACATTTAACTGCACCAAGAGGTCCACTACTTTTTCCATAGTTATACCATAATTTTAAACTGAATTTTTCCCATTCAGGAGTTTTTAATTTAGATGTTACATTGCCTATATTATTTCTAATTTTTGTTAGAAATTCATAATTATTTTTTATATCTTCATCAAGTGAATAGAAAATAAAATCAAATTTTGTTTTTTCATTTATTTTCTCTGATATTACATAAATATTTGTTTCACATTTTTTAGAAGAAAACCATTCCATAATTTAACCTCCAGTTTTTATATTATAGTAACAGAGAGTTAAAATTATGTCTATATAGTGACAGTTGCTTTTTTGTATATAAGACTTTACTTTTTATAAAATTCTTAGTTTAGAAAAAATATTATTATAAAATTATTTATTAAAAGAGGCGAAAGATTATGAGAAAATTTTTATTTTTAGTTTTATTTTTTATAATTTGCATTTTCATTTTTCCCAAAGAGGAATTTTTAAAAAAAGTAGAATTGGAAAAAGTAAAAAATATTCTTATAGAAAATGGATTTAGTTTTAAAGATGAAGAAACATATTACTTTTTTGAGAGAAAAACTGGAAAACTTAATGAAAAAATAGATATTTTACTGAAAGATAAAGAAATACCTTATGGAATAGGAATCATTGTATCTTGCCATAATTTAAATTCAAATCAGCTAAAACTAAAAAAAACTTTGATAAATTTAGTTGAGAAAATGAGTGAAGGAATTTCAGATAAAGAATTAACAGAAAAAATGTTGGACTCTATAAAAAAAATGCCTGAAAAAGCAGTTAAAAGTAGTGATGAAATAGCTTCTTATATAAAGAGGACTAGTAATATAACTGAAAATAAAGATTATTTTATAATAATTGCAAATAGGGAAAATGGAAAAAGTATAAAAGTTATTTTTGATAAATATTCTGAAAATAAGGAAGATTAAGAGAAAATGAAAAATTTGTTGACAAATATCAAAACAAATGATTAGATAATATATGAGGGGGTGAAAATATGGAAAGAATGTTTGAATTAACAGAAAATAAAGCAATGGAACTTGGAAAATTTATTAAAAATAAGAGAGAAGAATTAGGCTATAGTACTAATTATATAGAAACTAATACAGGAATAAACAAAGCAGATCTATCTAGAATTGAAAATGGAAAAAAGAAAAAAATAAACCCAATTTATTTAAAAGAATTATCAAAAATTTTAAAAATAAATCAAATAGAGTTATTTAATTTAGCAGGGTTTATTGATGATAAATATCTTCAAAGTAATCTAGATATTGATACAATTAAAGAAATAGAACTAATGGAAGTTCCATTGTTTGCAAGTGTTTCTGCTGGACTAGGTTGTGAAGCTGTTGGAGATCCAATAGATTTTATAATGCTGCCAAAAACTCATGGGGAGATAATTTCCATAATTGTAAAGGGAGATTCCATGGAAGATACAATATATGATGGAGCTATTGTTATAGTAAGAAAAGATATTTTTCCTGAAATTGGTGAAATTGGAGTTTTTTTGACAAAGGGAACAGAATATCCAGATGGTTTGGTAAAAAGATTAAGGCATAAAAATGGAAAATATGTTTTGGAAAGTGATAATAAAAAATATAAAGACATAGAATTAAAAGACAGTGATATAACAACTTGTGGAAAAGTAATAAATATAATGAATGATACAAATAGAAGATCTAAAGACCCTTTGTTATCCTCTTTAGAAAAGCTTGATATTGGAGAAAGAGCAATGATTGAAAAACTTATAAAAGGTCTTATAAAAAATAAATAAAAAAATATGTTGACATTTGTCAACTGATAAATTATAATATTTCTATAGATGAACTTTAAAAATTTTTAAAAGTTAAGTTGATAATTGTCAAAGGAAGGAAAATGAAAATTGAGTTTTTGGGAATAATGCAGTTGATCTTAATAACATTAAAATTAATTGAAAAAATAAAAATTAGTTGGATAAAAGTTTTTATTCCACTGTATATATGGGTTTTGATATTTATATTTTTAATAATATTAGAAATTATCAAAAATAGCAGAGATTAATTCAGCCTGTTGGATTCTACTGAAGGAGCAAGATATGAAAAAATATTATCGCTGTGCTAGATGTAATAAATTTTTAGGAGAAGTAAAAGATATAGGTGATATTTCATTAAATGGGAAAATAGTTATTAAGAATGAAGAAATAATAATAAAGTGTTCTTGTGGAGAAATAACAAAAATAAAAATTGAACTTAAAACAATTAAAAAGAATATTAATAAGATTCGCAGTTGAAAGGGTCAGAGTATTTGTATAGGTTATCTATATAAAACTTTGGCCCTTTTTATTATAAAAAAAGGAGGAGAAAAATGATAAGAGGAACAACACCATCAATAGTGTTTTCAACAGATTTAAATACAGAAGATATTTTTGAATGTCGTTTGATTATAAAAAGTAAAAATACAGAACTTATTAAAAAAAAATCAAGTATGAAATTTAAAGATAATTGTATTATATGTGATTTAACTAAAGAAGACACTTTATTATTTCAGCAAAATGGAGATGGGAAAGAACGAATTCCTAAACCAGAAGCTGTTTTTTTCCAGCTGTATGTCACTTTGAAAGATGGAACTGTATGTGCAACTAAAATAATGAAAAGTGTTGTAAATGCACTATTGGAGGTAGAAGAATGACAGAAGAATTAAAAGATTTGATTGAAGCAAAGTTTAATATTGTGTATTTAGCTGATGAAGGTGAAGGAAAAGATAAAAATTTTATTTTTGAACAAAGTACTCCAGCAAAAACTTGGTCAATAAAACACCCTTTAAATAAATATCCAAGTTTAATACTTTTTGACAATGAAGGAAATTTTATGATGTCAGAAGTTAAATATATTAATACAGAAGAAATAGTTATTAATTTTAACAGTGAAGTAGCAGGAAGGGCAATTTTAAATTAAAAGAGGTGAACTAATGGCAGTAATAAAAATATTATCAGATATTGATTTAAAAGAGGGACAGCTTTTAAATACAAGAATTGAAAATTTATCAACAGACCCTATAGTTAATGTTCCAGGAAAATTATATTACAATACAGAATTAAAAAACATTAAAGTTGGAGATGGAAATAATTGGAAAATTTTAGGAGAAGACAGTGAAACTTCTGGAATTAAAAAATATAAACAAAATATAGGTGATGGGACAAATAATTATTTTTTAATAAATCATAATTTATCAACAGAAGATATATCAATATCTATTTTTGAGGGAAAAGAATTGGTTATTTGTGATGTTGAAATAAGAGATTTAAATAACATTATTGTAAGAACAGCAGATATTCCAGAAGAGAATTCATTAAAAGTTGTTGTTATTGGATAAAAGGAGAGAAAATTATGACACTAGGAGAAATGAGTGAAAGACTTCAAAAAGCCTTCATAGAAGAATTTAAAACGAGAGAAATTGCTGAAAATAATCTTTCTGTTTATGAAGCTGAAGGGGAAATAATAGTTGGAATAAATAATTTAAAAATACCAGAGGATATATCATTGAAAGAGATGGAGGTGATGAAAGAATTGTATGCAGAATATAAGATTTACACATGTATAGGGCATGAAATTCTAGCTCAGATAAAACAAAATGATTTTTACAGAGTTATAGAAAGTTTAAAAAAAAGAAAAGAAGAATTGAGAGAGTAAAGGAGGTGATTAAAATCAATGACTAAAGCAATAATTAATCCTTATGATTTGTTGTATAAAGTTGAAAGGTTATTAAAAAATTATTTTGAGTATGATATTGAGATTGGTTTTTTTAAAACAGAGAATCTGATGGAAAAATTTACAACAAATAAAATAGTAATAGAACCATTATCAGATTATGTGGAAAGTGAAGGACTCAGCCCAGCTTTTCAAGTTAAAAACGTGGACTTTATGTATAATGTTCATTTAATAATTAAATCTAAAGCTGGAGATGAAGCTTTTAAAAAATTCTTATCTGAAAGACAGAAAATATTAGAAGTTCTATATAATGATGAATTAATAGGACTTGATACAAGAATACTTTCTCAAAGTATAAAAACTAATTTTAATACTGAAATATCCAAAAAAGTCATGTATGACATTTGGATCTGCACATTTGAAATCACAGCTAAATTAAGAAACAGGAGGAAATAATGAATTTAAAACTTTTAATTGGAGAACAACTTGATGAAAAAACTATGGCAACATCTTTTACAGCTTACCAAAATGCAACTGAGATAAATCTTACACCAAACTTTGGAAAAACAGATTCCGAAGCATTTACAGGTTCAGCATACAAAGGAAAATCTTTTGTATCTACAGCGGGGGCTACTGGAAATGTCTCATTTGAATTAACTTTAGAAACATTAAAAAATTTATTGCCAGCTTTTGGATACACTGTTGTAACTGGAACTGATCCAATATCAGAAGCTACAATAACTGATATAGCTAAAGCAAATACAAGTGGAAAAATAGAAAAATATTATACACTTATAGAACAAAATTTAGAAGATAATGAAGAAAGAATATTAACAGGGTGTCAATTAAATAATGTAACACTGGATATATCACAAGGAGCATACTGCAAGCTTACAGCTGATGTTGTTGGATATGCTTATGAATATAAAGACAGTGTAACTCATACTGGAACTCCTATTGGAGATATAGATGACTTGTTAACATGTATAACTTCTAATATTGAAATGGGAAGTACAGATGTTTCAGCAGAAACTCAAAGTGTTTCAATAGCTATAAATAATAATCTTGAACAAAAATATGGACTAGGTAATAGAAATGCTACTAAAATTACAAGAAATGGATTTATAGAGTCAAATGCAACAGTAACTTTAAATGCATATAACAAAGGTAAATTTAAAGAAGGAATAGAAGCGCTTATGGCAAATGATAAAGTTTCATTAACAATAAAAATGGCAGAAAACTTTAATACAGGAGCAGGAATAGTATTTATAAAAATTCCTAATATGAATGTAACATCAGTAGAAATGACTGATAAAAATGCTGGTGGAGGAATGACACAAAATATGGATATATCATATGATATAGTAGCAGGAACACCTATGTCATATCTGTTTGGAACTTTAAAATAAGAAAAATGTGGAGGAGATAGATAATGAACATAAAAAAAATAGGAAATGACAAAACATATATTGAGTATAATCCTGTTATTAACTTTGGAACTAGAATAGGAATTAAAAAAATAGGGGAAAGTACTTTTGTAATTGATGAAAAAGAAAAGACAATAAAATATGGAAGACAAAGTTTTGAAGAAAGTCTAGAATGTTTTGTTTTATGCAAGCAGGTAACAAAGATAGTAGAAAATGGAATAGTTGTTTTTGAAGGGAAAGGGAATTTAAGTACAGAAACACTAGGAAAAGCAGAATATAATTTATTTAATCTTCAAAAAGCATTTGATGAAATTATAAAAAGTCTTCCAACAGCATTAGAGGAAGAAACTGAAAAAAAGTAATGCTGATGGCTTGCAACTATTTTGTAGGAAGTAATAGGGGAAGCAAAGTTTCCCCTTTTTTTAAAGAAATTCAAGCTGCAAATAAAAAAATAGAAAGAAATCTTAGATACTTAAAGGTAGATTCAATGACTGGTTATTTTGAAATAAGATTTTTACCATTAGGGGAATCATTAGGTTATGATAATCATCCATTCTATATTATTGAAGATCTTGAATTGATTAAAAACTGTCTGAATGAAGCTGTAAGCTTGAAGAACTCACAAAAGGCAACCTCTAAGAAAGACAGCATGAAAAAAAGATGAAAGTGGGGTGAAAAATGACAAATATTGAAGATAACACGGATAAACGTTTTCAACAATTATCTATGGTTACAGGATTAACAACTCAAAGTGCAAGAGATGAGGTTTTTAAAGAAACTTCAGCTGCTCAAAAAATTTTTTTAGAAAAAGTTGAAACAGGTATTAAAGAAGCAGAAAAAATAATTTCTGAAAGTGTGTCAATACAAAAGGTCAACATTAAAGAATCAAAAGAGTATATTCAGACACTTTTTGGAAATGCAGCCAAACTCTATGATAAATTGAGTACAAGCACAAATGAAAAGTTAGAAAATTTCAAAAATCAAGGAAAAGCAAAAGGTAAGGAAGTATTAAACTTACTTACTACTAATTTACCAGAAGGAGTAAATTCAGATGAAGAATTAATAGAAAAATTTTCAAATAAAGTAAGAACAAATATGGAACTTGAAAAGAAGGTAGAATATGCATTGGAACAGTCCACAGTTCTTAAGCTTCAATTAGAGAAATCAGAATCAAAGATATCTGTTTTAGAATCAAAAATAGGAGAATTTAATAAGCTTGATTCTAGTGGACAACCTGAGGAATCTAAAACCATGAGAAGTCAGCTTTTTGATAAAACTAAAGTAGTATTGGATTATATAGGAAGATATCTAGCAGCTAAAGAGGTATTAGGTTATATAGCAGGAACAGCAGTAGGAACAGTAGGAGCTGGTCTTGGATTAGCAATAGGAGGAATAGCAGTTGGGGTTGCTGATCTTTATGATATGGATAGAAAAAATACAAAAGATGGAAAAAAAATAAGTGAAGAAAATTCAACTGTTGATGGACAAATAGCTAGACTACAAGCAGTAAAAGAAGATTTAGGAAGAGAAGATCCTGTTATTAAGCCAGACTTACTAGATGGCATAATTCCTCTTGCCCCATTAAAAGAAATGATGGAAAAGGTTTTAGAAAATAAAGATAATGAAGAACTTTATAAAGAAGGAATAGCAGACATAAATTATTATGTTGCTTCACATTTAAATAGGTTGAAAAATACTAAAATAAATCAATTAAGAGAAAAGTATTATGATCAAGAAAATAATGATTTAGAAAAATTAGCTTTTGAAAGTATGTATAATGATCCTAAACAAGAAATTATTCCAAAATTAGAAGATGAAATTAATCCAATATACAAATTCTTAAATGAATATAAACAGGCTATAGAGGAAATGTATAAAAGTTTAACTGTAAATAATCAAAGTGAAGTGCCTGGAAGTTTGCTTCCTTGTATTCAAAAAACGAAAGAAGAAATGAAAGAACTTGAAAAAGCAAGTACTTTCCAAACTATTTTAGACAACTATGAGAAAGAGATGGAAAAAACTCCTAAAATTTGGGATATATTGGGACTAGATGATGAAGCTAGAATAAAACAAGAGATAAGTAAAATTCAAAATCTATTAACATCTTTAGTATCAAATGATGGAACTGTAGTTGATACAATAGAGTTTAAAGAAAATAAAGAAAAATTAAAAGCTTTACAAGAAGAATTAGAAGCAGTAGAAGCTGCAGCTGAAATGAAAAGAGAAGAAGAAAATGCAATGAGAAATCTTGTAAATGTAATGAATCATTTTGGTAATAACCTTATTGCAGTAGGAGAAGGTTTAAATAGCTCTTTTCTTAAAAATAGTGGAAATGTAGTAAATGCTTTCTCATCAATAACGGATGGATTTAATCTTTTTAAGGGTAATGGTGGACTTAGCTCTATAACAGGTATGTTTAAAGGTGGAATGACAGGTTCAGTAAAAGGTCTTGAATCTATAACAGGAGCTCTTACAAGTGTTTCAGGAATAATTGCAGGAGTTAATGTAGCATCAAGTTTAGTTTCTTCTCTTAGTGGAAAAGATAAAAAGAAAAAAATAGAGAAAAGTAATGAAGAAAATAAACAGGCTTTTGAAAATTCAACAACAACTCTTTTAGGCTTCGTAGAAGCTATAAAAGCTAATATTTCAGCTATAAATAGTTACAGCAGTACTTTACTTGGATATGCTACTAATAATACTACTCTTTCAGGGATAGCTAAAGTAGAAAAGAATTTTGATCTATATATCAAAGCTATGGTAGATGGAACAAAAGATTTTGGAACTGTAACAGGACTTGTAAAAAGTAAAACAAAATATAAATCTTGGTTTAAATCTAAATCAGCTGATACTTATGAAGCTGTAGAAGTTAAAGAAGCAGATATTTTAAAATCTATGGGAATAACTAATACAACTATAGATAATATGGATGAAAATCAATTAAGAAATTTTGCAGAAAAACTTAAAACAACAGGAAGAGGAGATTTATTAATAAATCTTGTTGATAGTAACTTTGAAGAATGGAAAGAGGGAGTATTTGAATATGTAGCTCAATTAGATAAGTTAAGAGAGGAACAAGATCAGTTGCTCAGCAATTCAACTCTTAATGCTTTTGAAGGTATAGATGTATCAAGTTATAAATCTCTTGTTCAGGAATATACTCAAATGTTTGAGGATATGGGATTAAATACTGATGCATATAAAGATACTATTGAAGAGATGGCAAGAAATGCACAAGTTCTGGTAACAGCTATGCAGGATGTAAGAAGTTCATTTATAGAAGCTTTATCATCAGGAGAAACAAGTGACTTTAGTTCTTCTATGAGTTCATATTTTAAGAAAATTCTTAATAATGCAGCACAAGTAACATATGATGTGGCTTACAGCTCAATAGATGAATATATGACTAAAGAGTTTGAGAAAATATCTGAAAAACTTGTTGATATGAAAAAGAATGGAGTTCTTGATTTTAATGGATTCTGGGATAATTTTAATTTTAATAAGATACTAGAAGCAGATAGAATCACTACAGACTATGAAAAAGTAATAAATGATTTGAGATCACAATTAGAAAACAGGGGATTCTCAAATTCTCTTATAGATAGTATGCTGCCAGCTACAGAACTTTCAGAAAGAGTAGACAGTATAAAAAGTATGCTATCAAGTGCTATGTCAGAGGCTTTAAACAATAATTCCTTTGCTTCATTTGAAGAAAGTTTAGGAAACTCTATATATGAAAGTGTAAAAGACAGCTTAATTCAAGCTTTTGTAGATAGTGAAGTATATAGAACATATATGAATCAATTTTACAATATGGATGATATAAAAGAAAAATTGTCACAGGCTGCAAATGCACAGCAAGGGTTTAACTTAATGCAGGACTATTTAAAAGATTTAGAATATGAACTTGAAAAAATGGGATTGAATAGAGGGAATGCAGCAAATGGAAATTCAACAGAAGAGAATACACTTGGGAACTCATACTATCAAGATAGTGGTATTGAATATAACATCACTATTGAACAGAATTTTTCAGGAGTATATGGTTTTGATGCAATGTATGATGTAGCAAAGAAAGGAGCAACAGAAGCAATAGAAGAATGGAAAAATCAAGGTAAAATAATTTCTACAATTTAAATTAAGATACAAAAATAGAACTTTGGCAACTGAATAATCTGAGAGATAAAATAAATAATGAAATTTCCAATATGTTAATAAAATATGATATAATAATATCATAAATATATTGGGAGGAATGATTTATGAAAAAAAATGTATTAATATTAATTATGTTCTTGTTAACATTGACAAGCTGTGGTAAAGAAAGAATTGAAGATATGTCAAAATTAGAATTAAGAGATGGAAAAATTTATGTAATAGGTGAAAATAAACCATATACAGGTACATTTATTAAAAAATTTGAAAATGGGAATTTAAGAGAAGAGAAAAATTATAAAAATGGACTTCGTCATGGAAAGCAAGAAATATATGATAGAAGTGGTCAATTATTATTATTAGATACATATAAAAATGGACAAAAAGATGGCCCTCATAGAGGCTATTATGAAAATGGAAATTTACAAACAGAAGCAACATATAAAAATGGAAAAAATGATGGAGCTACAAGGGTTTATTATGAAAATGGTCAGTTATGGAGTGAATCAAAATATAAAAATGGTGAAAAAGTAGCTCCAACAAAATGGTATGATGAAAATGGGAATCCTAAACCTTCTTTATAAGAAATTGAAAGGAATGATTTATGAAAAAAATTGCATTAATATTAATTATGATCTTATTAACATTAACAAGCTGTGGTAAAGAAAGAATTGAAGATATGTCAAAATTAGAAATAAGAAATGGTAAAAATTATTTAATTGGAGAAGATAAGCCATATACTGGAACTTTAATCAAAAAATATAAAAATGGAACTATATGGGATCAAACAAAATATAAAGATGGGCTTCTTCATGGAGAATTAAAAATTTATTATGAAAATGGGCAATTAGCATCAATAGATGTGTATAAAAATGGGGAAAAAAATGGTTTTCACAAAGGTTATTATGAAAATGGAAATTTACAAACAGAAGCAATGTATAAAAATGGAAAAAATGATGGAGTTTCAAGAATGTACTATGAAAATGGTCAATTATGGAGAGAATCGAAGTACAAGAATGGTAAAAAAGTAGCTCCAACAAAATGGTATGATGAGAATGGGAATCCTAAATCTTCAATATAATTAAATAAAAATTAATAGTTATTTTACCCCTCAGGTTATTCAGTTGAGGGGTTTTTTATTTGTCAAAAGGGAGGAGGAAATAAAAAATGACAGAAACATATTTCAAAACATTAACAGAAGCAGATATGTTTAAATTTAATGGAGTTGTAATTAATGTTACAAAAGGAACAGTCTTAACAAATATTATTGAAGATATATCACTCTTTTACTCTAATAATAGTAAAAGTATTAAATCACTTACAGCTTCTTTTTCAATAGATGACACATCTCTTATTACTACTGGAGATATTATTGAGATAAAAGCAGTTCATAAACTAAAAGAAATAGTAATATTAAAAGGAAAAGCTGAATTACAAGAAAGAAAACTTAATAACAGCTTAATTCATAATCTGCAGGTAATTGTCTATGATGAAATAAAAGATTTATTTTCAAAAACTGTATCAAAAGATACTTTTGCTTTTGACAACTGGGTATATTACAAAAATAATGAAAATAATTCCTTATTATTTAATATCATAAAAGAACTTGGAATAACTGCAGATAATGTTGTATTTGAAGACATAAGAGACAGTCAGACAAGGCTGATCAAGATACCTTTTATGGTATTTACAAAAGGAAATAAATGGATAGATGAACTGGAAACAGTAATAGATTGTATAAAAGGAAGAATGTACATAGATAATAACAATAAGGTAGTTATTAAAGGGGGGCTTTATAATCCAGAAGAAAATATAATCTGCCACTTTAATCAAACAAATATCTTAAATAGTGTAACTCAAAAATATTCTTATGCAAAATACAATGGAATAAGAAAAACTTTTGATAGTTACAGTTATTTGGAAAATCAACCTTGTTTCAATCTAGCTCAGAAAATTGAAGTTGAAGCAGGAACAACACCAGAAAATCAAAATAAGATAATGTCTATAAAGTATATAACAGATGTTATTACTCAATATAATTTTACAAAAGCTACAGGATATTATTTCAATGAGCTATCTGAAAAAGTAGATATTAATTTAATAGAGGGAACTCATTATGATTTTGTATCTTTTATAAACAGTGGGGCACAAGTTAAGTTTTATAATCCATATGCTTCTAAATTATATATAGAGAACTTTGAAATAAAAGGAGTTCCAGTTATAAAGTATGAAGATAATGAGAGCATTGTCAAAAATACAGATGTTGAAACAGAAGAACAAGAGAATTTTCCAACTGTAAATAAAAATAAATATATACAAGAAATGCAGTTTGCCACAGAAATTGCAGAGTATGAATATAGAGAAGAATGTCTTGATGGAATAGAATTATCTTTTAAAAGTTTATTTTGTCCTTTCGTGATGATAGGAGATTTAATTGAAGTTGTAATTGATGATATAAGTACTCCTGCAAGAGTAACAAATATAAGTCATACTATTTCAAAGACAAAAGGATTTAGCAGTGAAATTACAGCAGTTAAAATTGATACTTCTATTCAGACATTCAAATATAATACTGTAGAAAGTTTAAAATCAAATGGAGAATATATTGAAACTATAAATAATTTACAAGATCAGATTGAAAATATAGAAGCTCCTCCAATCGATGAAGATCTATTGAATAAACTGAATGCAAAAGGATTTATTCAGGAAACACAGCCAACAGCAACAGCAGAAGGAGATGTATGGTATCAGCCAAGTAGTAAAATATTTAAAGTATGGAAAAATGGAACATGGCAGGAAGCTATGGAAGATGACATTATGCCAGCTTTAAAATCTTCAATAATGGCACAGGCAGGAGTATTCAGAATAGGAAGCAATGACACAGAAGCAGGGATCTTTTTTCAATATGATGAAGATACAAGCAATCCAGTATTTGGAAGAACTGATCCAACAAATATTGCAAGAATAGTTATAAATAAAGATGCAGGAGTAATAATTCAAAATGCAAATAATAGGCTTGCTTTTAATGTAAAAAATCCATTGAAGCCAGCAGAAATTACAAGCCAATTATTAATGGGAGTGACTAATCCAGAAGATACAAAACATCAAGGTACAATTTTTCAAATAGGAGAAGAAAATACAGGAACATATATAAAACTTACTGATGGAAAAATAAAGCAGGAAGTAGGAGGAACAGACCTTGCAAACTTTGTTGATGATATAGGAAAGGGGAAATTTGAAATAAATGCAAATACCCAAGTAAATGGAGTGTTGGAAGTTTACAGCAATGACAAAGGGATAATTTCATATGATGGAACTACACAAGCTAACAGCACAAAAAGAATAGTTATAAAAGGTGGGGAAATACTGTTTCAGGAAAAAGGTTGAAGTAACCTTTGGTATACAGTGAGTGTACTGAAAAAATACGTATTTATAGAATCTTTATATATAGGTTATATTCAAAATAAAATAGCATTGACAAGGTTTACAAGTCCTTTTCCAAATGACAGTATAAGGTGGAAAGGGATGAAGGTAGAGGCTCTTGTAAGTATTGCTGATGGTTGGAGTTTAGATTCTAATTTAACAGAAATACAAGTAGAAATACCAATAAAAACTAAACTAAGGCAAGATGGATATGTAGAAATATCTACAACAAATACAACTTTAAACCCATATAGTCTTATAAATATTATGCTATATGAAGCAGATTTAAAAACAATATAATCCTTTTCCAAATTTAATAAAAATGGGAAAGCTTAAAAGGAGAAAAGAAAATGGCATTTGCTGATTGGACTACTATTACAAATTATAATCAAGCTTTATATAAAACAAGAGCAAGTGAAAATTTTGAATTTATAATATCAGATAGTTTTAAAAATCCAGTATTTATGGTTTTTTGGAATGGGATTAAATATAATGGGACTATCACAGGGCTTTCTCCTGTTGTTTCTAAAGTATCAGGTACAAGGTATAAGGTAGCTCCTTATGTAAGAACACCATCACAATTAGCTTTGACAGTAACAACAGATAGTGTTTCGGTGGGTGGAATTTATCAATATGTAGTTAGTAATGTCCCAACTGCTAGAAGAATAAGTTTTGCAGGATATTTATATCCTACAGGAGTTGTAGGAGCTATGAATGGAACTGTAGATATAGAAGTTTTAAATCCTCAAAATAATTCTGTAATTCAAAAATTTTCAAGAGTAAATATGTCAGGAACTTCATATATGGGTAGTTATTGGTGGTTTTATGCAGTACCTCAACAATATTATGATAATGGGGTTGCATTAAGATATACTTTAACCCATACAAGAGGATTAAGTTGTAAAGATATTTTTGTGGTAGCAATAGATAATGATTTATTCTGGAAAGATAATGGGTCAGGAGGGCTTGTTTCTGATGGATATAATAAAGCTCTTGTAAGTGACGCAGAATTGACAATTCTTGTCCTTGAAAAAGGAGAAAGGGGGTTGACATAATGGCAGAATGGAAAACTAAAAATAAAATAAAGAAAACTCAAATAACAACAGCGAGAGGGAGCCAGTCAATCAATATTCAAAATCTTTTTGAAGGAGCAGGAGTTGAAAAAGCACAAGTATTTACTTTAAATGATGGGATAATTCTTGGAAGTACAGCTTGTGACTATTCTACATCGTGGAATTATGGAGACAAGAGTGTAACAATAGATAGTATAGCTAAAACTTGGAATACAACGCCTACTCTCTTTTTTGCAGATATAGAAAACAAAAGAGAACATCCATTGTATGCAGATGGGAAGTTCACTACAATAACTATTCCAAGTGGATACAGTCTTTATACAATAGAAGTAGCAGGAAAAGGAACGTTCACTGTATATGAAAATGAGGAACCAGTGACATTTCAAATGGCAGATAATAACACTATGACACCAGCTAAAGTATATAGAATATGCTACAAGCAAAAAGCTGAAACTGTAAATGTAAGAGTATCAGGAGTAAATATATCATGGGCTTACATGTCCTCTTGTTATTATTTCACTAAAAAAACTCAAAGCGTGAAAAATACAGTTGTAGTAACAGAATCAGTTTATGGGAACTTTGACACAGATAAGGGAATAACATTCCCAGCAACACCAGGAGAAAATCCAGAGCCAGAGCCAGAAAATCCAATAGGGCTTTTAGGTGGAGGAGATGAATTTGTAGATTTTTATTCTATGAAAAAGGAAGAAACAAATGAAGATATTACTTCCATATCAGAATTTAATTATGAAAATTCCAGTTTAGGATATATTTCCTTTCCTCATGTAACTAATATAGATGGGGAAATTAACTTAGAAACTTTAACGGGTTTAGACTATGTACAATTAGGAAGTTTAAACAATCCTGTAACATGGACTAATCCTATATTAAAAGCTCCGTTTCCTACTGGCTTTGAAGTTACAATATATACTCAAGGAGCAACTCCATTTGATATAGAAATAAGTCCAGCAATTGTGGGTGAAGATGGTTTTGTTAAGATAAAGTTTAAAGATTCAGAATTGGAGGTTGCTGATGGATAAAATAATAATGGGTGGAGTTGAATTTAAGTTTAATAATCTATACAAAAGAGGAGTAGAAACAGATGAATTAGGCTCTATGTTTAATTCTAATAAAGAAGTGACTTATGTAGAGATGGGAAAAATAACAGTAGCGAATTGGAGAGCATTTTATAACTGTTCAAAATTAAATACAATAATTTTAAAAAGATTGAGGGTTATAGGAGATGAAGCGTTCAGTGGATGTGGGTTTAAAACAATAGATATTTCAAATGTAGTATCTATTGGAGAAAAATGTTTTCAGGGAAGTGCAATCGAAACTATGAGCTTAAATGATGAAATAACAGAAATACCAGATGAAGCATTTAGGCAATGCCCTAATTTAAAAACAATTAAGTTACCATCTAATTTAGAAAGAATTGGAATTAGGGCTTTTTACAGAGCATATGATGTAAAAATTGAGTTGCCATCTACTATAAAAAGGATATCAACAGAAGCTTTTTATGCAGGAGGAACAGGAGAAATAAATCTATCTACAGAAGTATTAATAGGAGATAGAGCTTTTTATGGAAGTTATTTTTCTAAAATTGTTATAAAAAAAATAACAAATATAACAGAACAACTATTTAAAAGTTGCAGTTTTATAACAGCAGAATTTGAAAACGTAGAAGTAATTGAAAAAGAAGCTTTTTATTATTGTAGGGAACTTACAAATATTTATATGCCAAAAATAAGAAAAATAGGAAATTCTGCTTTTTATTATTGTCAAAAATTAGCTATAACCTCTTTACCTAATACACTTGAAGTGATAGAGGCTGGGGTTTTTGACAGTTGTAAAAATTTTTCTTTAACTTCTCTTCCAAATACAATTAAAGAAATTGGGGCATTTGCTTTTTTGGGTACATCAATAGCAATAAAACAACTTCCATTGAATATGAATAGGTTAGAAGATCAAGTTTTTAGTCATTGTCATTCACTAACAGAATTAACACTTGGAGGAAAAGGGCATCCAATGGAATATATAACTCCTCTTTTTCAAAGTGGAGATGATTACACTAAATATACTACAGGAAGTTTTTATGACTGCCCTAATTTAAAAAAATTAACAATATATACAACAGGTGGGCAGGCACTTGCAGGGGCTCCATGGGGAGCAACAAACGCAACAATAATTTATTTACCAGCATAAAGGAGGAACAAATGAAAGTATTGAATAATTTTAATTTTGAATTAAACGAAGCTAAAAATATGGTATTACATAAATTGCCAACTGCTTCATTGGGAGTAGAAGGGCAGATATTTTATAATACAACAACAAAAAAAGTTGTAATAGCAGGGGAGATGATAATATGAAAAATTTAGGTGAAGTTATAGACATAAAAGATATTCCAAGAAAAAGAGATATTCTTACACCAACTGAAGTTACAGTAGGGGATGAGATTAATCATAAATTGATGTCACAAATTCCAAAAAACTTTATAGCTTTTGATAATTTTTTTAATATCAAATATAGTGAATATGATGAGTTAGCTAATAATATGGGAATATCATCAACTACTGAATTTTACTGGGAGGAGATAAAACCTACTGTTGAATGTTTCTCTTTTGATAATGGTTTGAATAATGGAGGAACAAAAACTAGTGAAAGCTCATTAGCCTCAATTATTCAAAATATGATAGGGGGACTTTATAGAAGTGATAAATGGAATAATAGATACTTTAGAGAAATAAACAATGAGTCGAACAGCTTTACTAGTGCTTGTTTGTATATAATGCTAAAAGGTAGCGTAATAGAAGAAATAATAAACAATAATGAACCAGTCTTAATAGTTGCAGAATCTACTATGACAAGACAAAAAATTAATGATAATGGACAATTAATATATGCATATGAAAATTTTGTTGGAGGATCTACACAATTTTTACAAGGAGGGAATTATAACTTTGCAAATAATGCTCAATCAATTGAAACAGGAAAAATAGATTATGATTTTTATGCTAGTAAATTTTCAACTTATATAATAGGAGCTTATTTTTTCAATACACTAGCATGGGAAACTAACCAATTAAAAGCAAATATTTTTAATTTTAATTCTCCAACAAAAGACACAACAATGATAGGTTTGGGAATAAACTTTACATCTATTTTAAAAGATATAACTTTTCAAAATTTTAAAGTTTTTAGAAGAGTTAGAGGAGCAGGAGAATTATACATGGATTTACCTCCATTCTATTTTGTTCCACAATATCAAGATATGGCCAAATATAATTATTCAGGACAAGGAGATAATGCAATAGCAAGTAAAGAACTTACATATAGATTAGGAATAAAAAAATATATAGGGAATAAAAATGCTTAAAAGGAGGGTACTATGAAATACGGATATAATGAAAATGGAGATAAAATTTATGAAAATATTCATGGATACTATTATGATGAAAATGGAGATTGTTACTATGTTTACAAACCAAGCATTAATCACACTAAATGGAATAAAGAAAAAAGAGAATGGGAATGGGAAATTCCTGGAATCAATATTGAAAAGTATAAAAAAGAAATAGAATCATATAAATCTCAAATCTTGGAAACAGGTTTTATATTTAATGGACATATTCAAAAATGTAGGGATAAGGACCTAGCCCTTTTGAGTAATGCAATATCAGCATTAGAGGATTCAGGAGAAGAAGGACTTTCATGGGCTTTTTCAGATGATGATATTGTCAAAATAAGTTTGGATCAATTTAAGCAAATGAGAATAGTAGGAATGTCATTTATTACTACTGTATACGGAATAGAAGCTCTTTTAAAACGAAGTGAACCTGATTTAAACTTAAACTTGGAAAAATTTAAGAAAATGATAGATGAAAAATCAGAGGTTAAAGTAGGATAGGAGGAAAAAGAATGAATATAAAGCAAATAATGGAGAATATAAATTTAGAAAAGATTATGTATGTAATATCTCTAAATGAAATATCAGGAAATGAAAATGTCATATGTAAATTTAGTTATGCAGGTGGAAAATCAGGTTATAGTTTTGGAAGAAGCCAGTTTGATGTGACTAATAATACAAAAGCTAGAAACTTCTTAAAAAATATCTGTGGCTTTACAAGTCAAGATATAGATAAACTATTAAATTTTGATAAGGATGTAAACTATCTTAATGAAAGATTGAAGTTATTCAGAAAAGATATAGATAAACTTGATAAGGAACATATAGAAGATATGGTAAATTATGTGGTTTCACTTGAAGATCTGCCAAAATTTGAAAATGAAAAGACTTTTGTGCATTTAGTGGACTATCATAATCAATTTAATTTGAGTAAAGGTGGAAAAATGCACAATTTTATTAAAAATAAAAAAATACTTACTTCTCAAGATATTTTAAACTTTAAGTTGGGACTTAAATGGGGAAAAGAGAGACCACAAGATGTCAAAAGAAGATATTTTAATATAGAAAACAACTGGAAATAATAAGGGGGAATTATGAAATTGCCAGTAATAGGGCTATTAATAAAAGTAGTAGAATTATTTTCAAAGAAGTCAAAAAATGGGGAGAAAACACAAGAGATTGAAACTTTAAAATTAGATATTTACAAAGAAGCTCTTGTGAATGTGTTATATGTGTTTATAATTCTAATAGTAATAAATATAATTTTTCCAAAATTTCAAATAGGAGATTGGATTTATAATATTACAGATAGATTATTAACATATATGATGGCACAGTAGGAGAAATAATAGGTGATTGAATTAATAAAAAAATCCTTAATTTAGATAAAATTTGGATTGTTATGATAAGGACAAATTAGGTAAGTATTTTTATTTTCTTGATAAGAGATTTTGATAATTTGTTTAGAGCTTTATTAATTATGGTGGTATTTTGATATAGCAGGTAATAAATAAAAAATTATTATATAAACATTATACAAGGAAGAAATAAAAAATGGAGGAGGAAATGGAAGAATTAATTGAATATTTCATAAGCTATGGAGCTTTAGGAATTATAACAGCATATTTTTTATGTAATGATTATAAAGATAGAGAAACTTACAGACAATTTATGTCAGAATTAATGAATAAAGTAAATGAACATGAAAGAAGAATTACAGCTTTGGAAGATGAGAAAAAGTAAAAAATAGGGCTGCCACAAATTGATGATTTTTACACATTAATTTGCACAGCTCCATTTTTTTATAAAATTAAGATAGCCAGATAACCCCACCAGGACCAACAGGAAGATTAAATGTCATCCATACAACTATCTGAACTATAAATATACAAAGGAATACAAATGAGTAGGGAAGCATAGCTGCAAATAAAGTTCCCATACCTGTATTTTTATCATATTTTTGAGCTGTTGTAAGTAATATAGCAAAGTAGGCAAATAAAGGAGTAAGATGATTAGTAGAACAGTCTCCCAGTCTATATATAGCTTGTGTGAAAGCTGGATGTATATTTAATTGTATCAGCATAGGAACAAATATTGGACCCATTAAAAGCCATTTTGTTCCACCACTTCCTATGAAAAGATTTACAAGAGCTGTCAGTAACAGGAAACATACAACTATTATTTGTGTAGGGATTGGAAGAGAAGCAAGAAAATTTCCACCTTTTATTGCAAGAACTTGAGCAAGATTTGATTTATCAAAAAGGAAAAGAAATTGTCCGATAACTACTGCTAAAGCTATAAAGCCAGATAATGAAGATATAGATTCAGACATCATAGTATAAACATCATTTATACTTTGAATTTTTTTTACAGTTATTGCATAAGTAAGTCCTGCTAGGGAAAAAACTATTATTATAATAAATTGAAGGCACTGCATAAGTGGAGCTCCAAATATTAATGAGTGATTTATTGGATTTCTAAGAAAACTATTTTGTGGTATACAACTTACTATTAGAATAATTAAAAATATTAAGACATTTCTTCCAGCTTTTTTCACAGCTTTTCTTTCTTCATCTGTTATTGCCATATCAGAATTATCACTTTCAGTAAATTGATATTCACCAAGCATTGGTTCAATAATTTTTATAGTAACAATTGCTGAAGCGATTATTACAAGAATAGCTGAAACAAATAGGAAAAAATATCCATTCAATAGGGGCATATCAAAATTAGGAAGGATACTTGTAGCTGACTGTATAGAAATTGGAGTAAGAACTACGTCCCAGCCTCCAGGAATGAGGGAAGTGCTAAATCCACCACCAACAGATGCATAACCTAGAAATACTCCAGCTAAAGGATTTCTTCTAAGTCCATAAAATATTGCTCCTGAAATAGCAGGGATAAGAATAAAGGCAGCATCTCCAGCCTGATTTCCGAGCACTCCTATAGTAGCTATTACATATATAGCTATATTACCTTTTCTCCCATATAATCCCATTTTTATTGCAGATGTAAAAAATCCGCTTCTATCACAGAAGCCAGTTGCTATACCAAGTATAATAACGACACCAAGAACAGGAAAGTTTTGGAAATTTTTAACAAAATTAGGAACTAAAAGCATAAATCCTTTTAGGCTTATAAGATTTATTACAGATATAGTTTCTCCAGAAGTAGGGTGTATAGCTGAAACTCCTAATTTACCTAAAATAAATGAAAGCCCTAAAACAATAATAATAATATAAAGGAATAAAGCCATGGGATGTGGCATTTTATTTCCCACAACTTCTATCCAGTTAAGAAACCCACTTTTTTCTTTTTCTTTCATAATCTATCCACCCCTCAGATATTTAAAAAACATGAAGCAAATTTTACTGTAGAAATAACACCAGTGATGAAAGCATTTTCATCAAGATCAAAATGAACATTATGATGTTCAGCTGTTGAGCCAACTTCTTTATTCCCTGCTCCTACAAATACAAATAAAGTTGGACATAGAACTGAATACTTATTGAAAGATTCAGAAGCATACCATTTTTCTTGATGGATAAGTGCTCCTTCAGGAAGTATTTCACTTAAGTGTTTTGCAGCAAAAGTAGATAATTGTGTATCATTTATTGTAGGATTGGCAGCTATTCTCATATCAGGAGCAAATTCTATTGAACAATTTTGTGATTTAGCAGCATATGTAGAAACTTCTTTGATAAGATTAAAAGCTTTTTTTCCTTCTTCGATATTAAAATATCTTATAGTCCCTGTAATAGAAACTTTATCAGGAATTATATTTGCAGCAGTACCACCATTGATAGTGGCAAGACCTAATGTTACAGTTTCATTTGAATCTATTCTGTTAACCCATGCAGAAGACAATGACATTAGAACATTAGCAGCACCAAAAAGAGGATTAATAGAAAGATCAGGTCTTGAACCATGACCTCCTCTTCCTATGATATTCATATTTATTAGGGCAGCTCCAGCCATTCTTGGTCCAGGGTCAACACTGACAGTACCAGTTTTCATAAAAGAAGTAATATGCATTCCCCAGACTGCATCTATATTTTTTTTAGAAAGTACTTCTAACATTTTATCTATTCCACAACCTGTTTCTTCTCCTTCTTCAAAACAGAATATAATAGTTCCAGAAAGGAAGTCTTTAAGTTTAACTAAGATTTTCATAGAACCAAGAAGCATAGCCATATGACTGTCATGACCACAAGAATGACATGCTTCTGGTCTTTTAGAAATATATTTTTTCTTACCAGACATATTAGTTTCACTTTCAGACATTTTCAAAGCATCTATATCACTTCTTAAAGCAAGTGTTTTTCCAGGTTTTTTACATTTTAAAGTGGCAATAAAACCAGTTGTTGAAACATTTTCAATAGGGAGTCCTAAAGCTGCAACTTCCTTTTTTAAAAATGCACTTGTATCAAATTCCTGACCAGAAATCTCAGGGTTTTCATGCAAATATCCTCTTGTAAGTTTTACATATTCTTCAACTTCTTTAGCAGCTGATAGTATCATTTCATTTGACAACATAAATTTACCTCCCAAATATTTTTATGCAGTTAGATTATAGTTTTTTTAAAGCCTTGTCCAATCTTTCAAGAGCAGCTTTAATAACCCATGAAGGAGCAGCAAGATTTATTCTTTCATATCCTTCTCCTGATTTCCCAAATATATATCCTTCATCTAGAAATAATTGTGCTTCATTAGTCATAAAATCTGCCATTTTTTTAGGATCCATGCCTAGAGCTCTAAAATCTATCCATTGGAGATATGTACCTTCAATAAGAGGAGCTTTTATCTCAGGATAATTTTTTTCAAAAAACTCTTTTACTATTTTTTGATTTTCATCTATTACAGTTATAAATTCTTCCAACCAGTTCTCAGCTTTTGTATATGCAAGTTCGCAGGCTTTATATCCTAAAATACTGAAAGGAAAACCAGAAACATTATTTATTTCTTGGATAAATTTTTCTTTGATTACAGGATTTTTAATAATGATATTAGATATTCCCATTCCAGCTAAATTAAATGTTTTAGAAGGTGCTGTACAAGTTATGGTTCTGTCAGCTAATTCATCAGATAGTGTTTGAAATACTGTATGCTTATAGCTAGGCATTATAATATCATGATGTATCTCATCAGAGATAACAGTTACATTATTTTTAAGAATTATTTCTTCAAGTTTTTTTAATTCTTCAACTTTCCATACTCTTCCTACTGGATTATGAGGACTACAGAAAAGGAAAAGTTTATTTTCAGGTTTTTTTGTAATTTCATCAAATTTTTCAAAATCTATAGTATAATACCCATTTTTTTTCTATCAATGGACAATCAACCAAAGTTCTTTCATTAAATTTTATAGCATTGTAAAATGGATAATAAACAGGGCTCATAATTACAACTCCATCACCAGGTTTTGTAAAGGCTCTGATAGCAGTGAAAAATGCAGGAACAACCCCAGCAGTATTTACTATCCATTGAGGTTTAATAGAAAAATTATGTCTTCTCTGCATCCAATCTACAACTGAATCAGTAAATGCCTTATATGGGGAAGTATATCCTAAAACTGCTGATTTTAAATATTCTCTTAACCCTTCTATTATTTCAGGAGCATTTTTTAGTTCCATATCTGCAACAGATAAAGGAACTATATCTTCTCCGATATTGGGATTTGTTTTATACATTTGTTCCCATTTTGATGAACCAGTATTTTTTCTAGAAATTAAAGTATTAAAATCATATTTCATATATTCCTCCTATGACATTTATATTTTATTTATTTAATAGTTAAGTACCTAATCTATCTTAATGAAAATATACTACTATATTTTAAATTTGTCAAATTTTTTTATATTAAAGAGAAAAATAATTATTAAAAATTAAATATTATAGTATTTAAAAAATAAAAAAGATTAATAAATTATAGAAAATAAGTTCTAACCTTTTATAATAAATCAATTTTTTAAAATTTTAATTATTTAGTTGTTTTATAGTATTTTTATAATAAAATTAAATATTATTTTAATGTTTAATAATTTTTATTTTAGAAATCTTAATATAAAAAATTTTTATTCAAAATTTATTTTTTTAAAAAGGTTATGGAAATATAAAGGAATAAGATGGTACAATATAACTGAAAAAATAAGAATGGGGGAAGATATATGAGTGAAAAAGGAAAGAATTTTTTAATAGCATTTATTGTAATATTTATTATAGCATCACTATTAGCTGGAGGAGTATACTTTGCGCAGAAAAAAATTAAAGATTTAGATATAAAATCAAAGATTGAGGCTAATGTCACTAAAAGTAAGAAAAATATAGAAATAGCAGCAAATTTATCTAAAACAACTAAAAAACCAGCAATAAAAATAACAAAAACCACTGTGACACAGCCTATTTCAAAAGTAAAAACACTCCCTGCAACTGTAAAAAGAGAGCAGAAAAATGGAGTGTATAAAGAATATTACAGTAGTGGTTCTATAAAATCAGAGACTTCATATGTTGATGGAAAAAAAGATGGAGAAGCAATAATTTATGATACAGATGGAAGAATAAAAGAAAAAAGAGAATATAAGTATGGAGTAAGAGAAGGAAAATGGAGTAAATTTTATACTAATGGACTTTTAAAAGAAGAAATTACTTATAAAGAAAATAAGCCATTGGGAGAATATATATTAAAATATGAAAATGGAAATATAAAAGCAATAGGAACATATGTCAATGGTGTGCTTAATGGTAACTACATAACATATGCAGTTAATGGAGATAAAAAAAGTGAAACTACTTATGAAAATGGTAAAAAAGAAGGAGTAGAAAAAATATATTTTGGAAAAAATCTTCAATATGAAATTATTTATCAAAATGGAAGAAAAAATGGGACATATGTAAAATATTATCAAGATGGAAATGTGGAAATCAAAGGAAATTATGTAGAAGACAAAAAAGATGGACTGTGGCAAGGGATAAGCAGAAAAAGAACTCTTCTTTGGGAAGAAAATTTTCAGGGGGGTATTCTTAATGGAATCTATACAAAATATGATAAAAATGGAAACAAGATAGAACAAGGAAATTATATAAATGGGGGAATAGATGGAACTGTAGAAATATACTATCCAAGTGGAAAAATATATAGACAGTTAAATTATGTTTCTGGTAAAAAGGAAGGAATCTTTAGAACTTATTATGAAGATGGCAAGTTGTCTATTGAAGAAACATATTCTAATGACAGGCTGGAAGGTGATTATAAAAAATATAATAAACAGGGAAATATAGAAATCTCAGGTACATATAAAGAGTCTATGAGGGTAGGGACATGGAATACTTTTGATGAAAAAGGGAAAAATGTATCTATTTATAACTACAATGAAAATGGGAAAATGGAAGGGAAACAGATACAATATACCCCTACTGATTTTGATAGAAAAGATTATTTTAAAAGAGAATCAGAATTTAAAAATGGTCTTCGTCATGGAACAGTAACTGAATATTATCCAAATGGAAAAGTATACAAACAAGGAAGATATGAGATGGATGAAAAGGAAGGAAGATGGGTGCAATATTCAGGAGAAATTATTATATCAGAAGAAAATTATAAAGCAGGAAAAAGAGATGGAGTACAGAGATTTTTCTATACAAATGGAAAAATAGCTGAGGAGTATATATATGAAAATGGTAAAGAAAAGGAATATAAACGTTATAGCCAAGATGGAAAATTAATAGGTCAAGGAAAGAGATTTTAGTATAAATACTTATAAAAAAGCTGAATAAAATACCTCTTAAAAATTTTAAATATAGTTTATATCATTAAGTATTGATTTAATTAAAAACATAAAGTATAATAATAGTATTAAAAATTTGTGGAGGTAAAAATGAAAAAAAAGTTTAATATGCCAGATACGTATGTAATCATATTTTTTGTAGTTATTTTAGCTGCAATATTAACACATACGGTTCCAGTAGGAAAATTCCAAATGGAAAAAGTTAGTTATATAACTGAAACTGGGGCAGAAAAAACTAGGACAGTTCCTGTAGCAGGAAGTTTTACTTATGAATTAAATGAACAGGGAAAGCCTTTAGTAAAAGGAATAAAATTCTTTGAACCAGGTGGAGAAGTTGGAGTAGCAAACTATGTATTTGAAGGTATTGTAAGTGGGGATAAATGGGGAACTGCAGTAGGGGTAATCGCATTTATTCTTATCACTGGAGGATCTTTTGGAATTATATTAAAGACTAAAGCAGTTGAATCAGGACTTTATGCCTTGATAAAAAAGACAAAAGGATCAGAATGGCTGCTTCTTCCAATAGTTTTCTTTGTATTTTCTTTAGGAGGAGCTGTATTTGGAATGGGAGAAGAGGCAATACCATTTGCTATGGTACTTATCCCAATAGTAATAGGAATGGGATATGATGGAATAACAGGTATACTTATTACTTATGTTTCTACACAAATAGGATTTGGAACATCTTGGATGAATCCTTTTAGTGTTGCAATAGCACAAGGGGTAGCAGGAATTCCTGTACTTTCAGCAGCTGGATTTAGAATGGCTATGTGGGCATTTTTTACAGCATTTGGAATATTCTATACTATCAGATATGCTAATAAAATAAAAGCTAATCCACAAAGCTCTATTTCTTATGAAGCAGATAGATATTATAGGGAAGAATTTAAATTAGAGGAACAAGGAGAAGTTGACTTTAAATTTGGACATAAATTAGTCTTATTAGTTGTTCTTTTAGGAATGGCTTGGATAATATATGGAGTTGTAGTATTTGGATATTATCTTCCTGAAATAGCTACTCAATTTGTAATAATGGGTGTTGTGGCAGGAATAATTGGTGTAATTTTTAAACTTAATGATATGACTGTAAATGATATAGCTACATCATTTAGAAAAGGTGCAGAAGATTTAATTGGAGCAGCTATAGTAGTGGGAATGGCAAAAGGAATAGTTCTTGTATTAGGTGGAACAGAAGCTGGAACACCAAGTGTACTTAATACAGTTCTTAACTGGGTTGCCAATGGACTTGGAGGATTGCCAGCAGCAGCTTCTGCTTGGGTAATGTATATATTCCAATCTGTATTCAATTTCTTTGTTGTATCAGGTTCTGGTCAAGCAGCTTTGACAATGCCTATCATGGCTCCATTATCAGACTTAGTTGGAGTTCCTAGACAGGTTGCAGTTCTTGCTTTCCAATTGGGAGATGGATTTACTAATCTTATTGTTCCTACATCAGGAATCTTAATGGCTATATTAGGTATTGCTAAATTAGAATGGGGAATTTGGGCAAAATTCCAAATTAAATTCCAAGGTTGGCTTTTCTTATTTGGTTCATTATTTGTTATTGGTGGAGTATTAATGAAGCTTCAATAAAAAATATTGAAAATATTTAATTAATGTTAAAAATAAAAGAAAACAGTAGATGGGGGAATTAATCTCAACTACTGTTTTTTATTTTGCTATTTATGAAAAAATATCTTTCAAAAATTATGAAATGAAATTTTTTTTTAAAAAAACACTTGATTTTTTTTTAATTTAGGGTTATACTCAAACCTATAAAATGATTTTAAAAATAGGAGGAATAAGAATGTTTGTGATACTAAGCATAATATTTGTCATATATATACTACTCATATGTAGAGAAAAAAACTATATACAGATATTTATGTTAGGAAAAGTTGCGGCATTATTCCACAGAAATCTTGTTGTAAAGGATATTTTTGTTCCATTTGAGTAATTTTTAAATGGAAATAATAATACTTTTTAATGATAATTTTATGGATATTTTAATAATGTTGATATAAACAGCCTGACAGGCTGTTTTTTTTTATAAAAATTTTAAATTAAAGAAAAATAGTATAATTTTAAGGGGGAAAAAATGGAAATAAGAGTAGAAAAATCAGAACATTTAAAGGTTAAACCAGATGAAAGTAAACTTGGATTTGGAAAGCATTTTACTGACTATATGTTTGTTATGGATTATGATAAAGGACAAGGTTGGCACGATGCAAGGATAGTTCCATTTGGACCTATTTCTATGAATCCAGCCTCAATGGTTCTTCATTATGCTCAGGAAACATTTGAAGGATTAAAAGCATATCGTGCACCAGATGATCGTATTCTTTTATTTCGTCCAGAAATGAATGCAAAGAGAATGAGAAACTC
>OGZE01000261.1_pt1 | contig 41280 bp, 36 predicted proteins | sample 1576731 | NCBI WGS metagenome assembly OGZE01 (sample SAMEA3541503, study PRJEB24748) | human gut metagenome | biome: human gut; feature: human-associated habitat; material: faeces | place: China | collected 2012 | reverse complement strand
TAGGAGCATATGTAAAGAATGCAGCACCAGCATTTGGAACAATCCTGGAGACGGCGGCCACGGCGCAGTCGAGGCCGAGCGCGCGCAGCTCGCGCGCCATGTGGAAGCCGGTGGGGCCGCTCTCGTAGCAGGCCCTGGGCTCCTCGAACCCGAGGGCCCACTCCGCGATCTCGGCGGCGTCCGTCCCGAAGTCACGGTGCACCACCTCGCCGGTGAAGGGGTTGAACGCCGCGGCGGCGACCGATCGCGCGTGGACGTCCAGGCCGATGGAGGTAACATGGGGCATGGGAAGCCTCCTCCCCGCAGGTGCGGTAAGGGCTACCGCACGGGCCGATACTCAAAGCCCATTGTGGCATCCCGAGCCCGCGGAAAGAAGCTGCGCCGCGGGGGAGGCGACCCAAATGGCTTTCTCATATCGTCTTTCGTTGCTTCGAGCGTTGCTTGAGTGCCTCGGAAAGTCCGATAAGCGTCGTAAGAAGCGAGACCAATGCGGTCAGGAGCCTCACGAAATCAATCAAATCGGTCATGGGCATCACCTCCCATCAGATGGAGGGCGCTGCCCGGCACATGGAACTGCCGTCAACGATACCGATTCTATCAAAGCGCAGCTAGATATGCGAATGTTTGTTCGCATTTCAGAAGATCGGAGCTCGGGTATGGCGAAGGAGCAGTTCCTTTGCCATACCCGAGCTTGTCGCCGAACTGCCAACTACATTTTTCGATTTATTCGGCCACGCTACTGGTTTTGTATAAATGCACCGCCGGGATTATCTGAGGGTTTTTGTCCTTATTTGAGCGTATACATGCCCATTTGCGCACTTACGTCACCGAATCAAACACCATTAGAGGCATGAATGTTCCCGAGAGGGCATCTTTAGCCATTTAACGACCTCCGACAGGCCGAATAACTCGAAATTTGTTGGTGGCGAAAGCGTGACAGTCCTATACGCCAAAAGCCGATATCTCCCATGTGACAAAGGGACAGTCCCTTTGTCACATTATTCAATGATGGTGCGGGAGCTCTGCTTATGCATGGTGGCGAGCATGTGTTTGGGGACGGCGTGGACCATGCAGCTGCCGATAGTTGCGCTCGCAGCAGCCTTAGCTGCATCGCTAGCGTTTTTGGTCGCATAGCTGTGGCGGAAACGCTTGAGCATGGCGATGTCGTTGCCGCCGTCGCCGTAGACCGCGACCTCGTCCTCGGCAATACCGTAGTAGCCCGCCAGCCAGGCCACACTCTCGCCCTTGTTGCACGCCACGTCCGTGATCTCGAACATCACCGGATCGAACGGCGCGTTGACCACATGGTCCGAGCGTTCGGCAAGATAGGCCTTAAGGTCACGCTCCAGCTCGGGCGAGGTCACGCGACAATTGATCTTGCATACATCGTGGCGCAGGATGTCACCGATCGACTGGTCGAAATACTGCTCCTCGTGATACCCACCGCGCGCACGCATGCCGCGCATCACAATACGCTTGATGGGGCTGTCCTTTTTAAAGCCCGCCTGATGCATCTCGAACGAACCGCTCGAGTACATGCCATCGGGCGTGGAACAATCAAAGCAAATGTCCGGGAACGCCTTGAGCAGTTCCTCAGTGACCTGCGGATCGATGGTCCAAGTCTTGAGCACCTCGCCATGGCTGTCGCGCACGATGGATCCATTGGAGCAGCAGGCGTCAAGCGCCAGGCCCGTAAAGCCATGCTCGCCGATCGGCAACGTCGAGCGTCCAGTCGCGGGAACCACGTGCAGGCCAGCCTCAGTCAGCTCGCGAATGGCGCGGCGGATGGTCCCATCCGCCTCGTGCAGGGCGTTCAGCAGCGTTCCGTCTAAGTCACTCGCGAACATCTTGATCATGGACATGCCTCTCCTTCGTCTGCCCGATATTGTAGACGAAGGAGAGGCATGTCCAAACAATGCCGTCCCGGCGCGGCGTACCACCGCCTTCACAAATTCACGGTGCCCCAGCGCGTTAAGACAATCGCCGCAATCGATTTTTCAGCCGATAAAACAGAGCCGTCATCAACGTCAGCACCGCCAACATGGCTGCGAATACAATCGCCGGTGTCCATCGATCATATGCAGCCCCGTACGTCAATTGGCCGATAGGCGTTGCGCAGGAAAGGACCATGTAAACGACCGAAAGCACTTTTCCGCAGAGCTCAGTCGGCGCTGCCCGCTGAACAAACGCGATGATTTCAACCGACGCAATGCTTGCCCACACCATGACCCATGCCGAACCAACTGCAAACACGGCGAACGCACATACATCAGTGCCGCACAATAGCGCGACAATGATCGGCGCGACTCCAAAACAGATCATCGCAACATATCGACATATGCCATTGAAAGAAAAGCGATGCGGCCAAATGCCGACCAAGCCACTGCCAGTAAGACCACCCAAGCCCATAGCCACCTCAACTATCCCAACGCAGGACGATTGCATGCCGAGATGCTTTGTAACAATAATGGGAGCGCCAATCGTTAGCCCAACCAACGCAAGGTTCAAAACTGCCGCAAGCAAAATCACAGCGACCAATGATGCATTTTGCAACAGATACCGAATCGACTCCCGAAAATCGTTTCGGCATGTCGTGCGAGTCGCGCCGTCTCCCATCGTTTCAGATGAGGCATTTTGCTTGAGTACGCCACCAAACAACAGAGCTGAAATCGCAAACGTTACCGACGCGATTGTGCAAAGAGCATCGATGCCAAAGCACCCATAGACTGCCGTCCCGACCACAGGACCCAAGATATTGCTCACCATGGTCATCTGCGAAACCAATGCAGTGGCCCGCTCAACCTTCTCTTCACCCGCCATGCGCACCGTCTCAATTTGGAGCATTGGCTTCAGCAGCGATTGAGAACCATATTGAACACAAAGTATCGCTACTACGACGACCGCAAGAGGCAACGAGCGCTTCATGGGGATAGACAGCAGTGATGCAGTCATCAGAGCAATGCCGAGGGCCACGAGGACCTCGCGATGTCTTCCCCTATCCGCCAAGATTCCGCCAGCCGGAGTTGCAAGTACGCCGGGTATGAACGCTATCGCCGCGACGACGCCATATAACGTTGACGATCCACTGCGATCGAACAAGTAAAGTGGATACGCAAAGCACAGCGCCGACAGCATCGAATACGTGCACAGCTGCGCAACCAGAAGTTCCGCGAGCCTGATTGACCGCACTGTTTTTGATTTCAACGAGACACCGACGTCTCTCAGCCCAGCCATAAGCCCACCCCCTATACATACCACTAGTATGTATTTAATGACTTGAAAAGGGCAGCCGTGGCTACCCTCACAAATCAATTACATACCGTTGGTATCTATATTACCACCCGGCGCAGTCCCATACGTCCCAAATCTGCGCCGTTGTCTGGAGCACTTCCTCGCCCAAATCGAGTCCCACCGCAGAGGCCATCTGCGCCAAACATTGAGCGCGAGCGAGCATTCGATCCTTGGGTTCAAGCGGACGAAACAGTGGCAGCAACCACAGATTCGCCAGCAACGATACGGCCTCTGCCGCTTCGCGCGGGCATTCGCACGCAATGGATCCGTCGGCGATGCCCTCCTCGATCACTGGCAAGAGACAGCCATCGGCCGACTCGTCAAATGAGCCCTGGTACTGCATCGCCAGTAGGCGCGAGCTTTTTACCGGATCTGCTGCAGGACGCATACGTGCCCATAGCTCAATTTGTGGAACAACGGACTCGGGAGCGTACAGTCGCTTGAGCTTTTGGGCTCCGGTCATATTACCGACGCCAAGCATCGAGCGGCGGCGCTCAACAATCGGAGTCATCGCCCGATCAAACGCGGCGTTGAAAATCTCTTCTTTGCTCTTGAAGTGATGATAGACAGCGCCCTTGGTCATGCCGTCGAGACGGTCAACGATATCTTGAATACTCGTCCCCTCATAACCCTGTGCGCAGAATAGCTCCAGTGCCGCGTCGAGAATCTTCGCGACCGTCTCCTCGGGATATTTATTGCGACCCATAATCCGCCCATCCGCAACGCAAGTCTTGTGCCTCATTGCAGCATTTTAACGTTGCGGATGGCAGACGGTCGATTCCACACCGCGGCCGGGCCGTGTTCGCCGGTGCGAATGCGGATGACTTCTTCGACCGGCTCGACCCAAATCTTGCCGTCGCCGACGGCACCGGTGCGAGCGGCGTTGCAGATAATGTCAACGATACCGTCGACATGCTCGTCGGCGCAGATGAGGGTGAACTGCACCTTGGGGATCGTGTTGACGAGCAGCTCGTTGCCGCGCACGTATTCCTTCCAGCCATGTTGCGCGCCGCAGCCCTGCACCTGGTTGATGGTCATGCCGCGAACATCGGCAGCAAACAGCGCGTCTTTGAGAACCTCAAGCTTCTCAGCACGAACGATCGCCGTAATTTTCTTCATAGTGAATTCCTCTCAATAATCAACGTATCCCTTTACATGAGACGCGGGTTTCCCAGGTGCCGTAAACCAACCTCAGAGATCAAAAAAGTTCAACTGACTGGTCTTAGCAGGTTTCCCAAGTGCCGCAGATTGCCGTGAAAGAGGAGCGAAGCGTACTTAAGTACGTGAGCGACGATTGAACGGCAAGGTGCGGTGCTTGGGGAAGCTGCTAATCGAGTCCGGAGAATGAGGGGTATGCGCTCTCGCCGTGCTGACTCGCATCCAAGCCCAGTGCCTCGTCGGCCTCGTCCACGCGCAAGTTGCCGTGGAACAGCGCCTTGACCACTGCGGCGATCACCAAGTCGAGCACCAGCACAATAACGACCGTCACCACAATGCCCAGAACCTGCGAGACAAGCAGCGACACGTCGCCCGTGTAGAACAGGCCGCCCTTACCGGTCCACGAGAGCTCCGGCACGCAGAACAGGCCCGTGAGCACACCGCCCAAGATGCCGCCGATACCGTGGCAACCGAACGCGTCGAGCGCATCGTCGTAGCCAAACTTAGTCTTAAGATGGCTGATGGCCAGGTAACAGACGGGCGAGACGATCAGGCCCATGACCAGCGCTGCCCACGGCTCGACAAAGCCCGCACCCGGCGTGACCACCACAAGGCCCGCAACCAGACCGGTGCTGGCACCCACCAGCGTGGGGCGACCGGTGTGCACGCGCTCGACGGCAAGCCACGAGACCATGCCCGCCGCGCTGGCCGTCACGGTGTTGAGGATGGCGAGCGCCGCCACGGCGTCGGCCTTAAACTCGCTGCCGCCGTTAAAGCCAAACCAGCCAAACCAAAGCAGGCCGGCGCCCAGCGCCACAAACGGCACGTTATGCGGACGGTAGCTCATCATGCCAAAGCCGCGACGACGGCCGAGCATTAAGCAGAGAATCAGGCCCGTGAGACCGGACGAAATGTGTACCACGTCGCCGCCGGCAAAGTCGAGCGCGCCGATGATGTCGCCGATAAAGGAACCATCGCCGCCCCAAACCATGTGGGCGAGCGGCGCATAGACCACGAGCAGCCAAATGCCCAGGAAGGCCGTCATGGCACCAAACTTAACGCGGCCTGCCAGACTGCCCGTAACGATAGCGGCGGTGATCATGGCAAACGCCATCTGGAAGGCGATGTTGATGATCTGAGGGTAGACGGCACCATCCGCAGCATTGCCCTCGGCCGCCTGCAGCACCTGGTTGAGCACCGGCAGGCACAGCAGCTGGTCAAAGCCGCCAATAAACGGGTTAGAACCGTCGCCACCGTAGGCCAGCGACCAGCCGGCAACAATCCACAGCACACCAACCAGGCCAATGGCGCCAAAGCACATAAGCATGGTGTTGATGACATTTTTGCGCCTGGACAGGCCGCCATAGAAAAACGCCAGACCCGGTGTCATTAAAAACACGAGCATGGTGCAGATGAGCATAAACGTTGTCGATCCCGTATCGTACATTCGCTCCCCCTTGGTCGCATGAACGTTGTCGGCGCTCATGATGCGGCCGAGGGCCAACTGGTGTAGACCAGATACGGCGTTGTTAAACGCTGCGTTGTCGAATGGAAACGGTGCCGCAATCTTGGAAACGGCACGGCAACGGGCGCGAAACGAACGGGAAACGTGCGAACGAGAAGGGCGCGCTTGGCTCCGCTCTGGCTAGCGCCGGAACAGCTCGCGGGCTCGGTCGCGGAGGTCGGTAGCTCGGATGACGCCCTCGTAGCGATTGATGCGCAGACGCGGGAAGGCGTTAAAGAAGCGCAGGTCACGACGGCTGAGCGACACACTCGGCACCGGACGGCTCATGCGCTTGCCGGCAAGGCGACGACTGAGCGACGGACGCGGCATGCTCGGCGCGACATCGGCAACGCGGCGGGCAGCGAGCGCCAGGCCGCGAGCACCATCCGAGATAAACGTCGGCATCGAAGCCTTCTCGCGCAGGGCATCGAGCGCCGCGTCGCCCAGCTCGGCCAGCCAAGCGTTAACGGCGCGACCGCGGATATGCGTCTGCGCCACCGAGTCGATCGCCGAATCGGGAATACGTTCGAGCATAGAGTCGGAGGCGTCGGCAAGCGACTCATTGATGCGGTCGGCAAGGTCGGCACGCACACGCTCAAGCTGATCGGACAGGCGGCGCCAGCTGGCCAACGAGCACACCGCATCGACCATCATCGCGACCGCGACGATAAAGGCGGACAGCCGCACGATTAGCACCGGCAGATGGCCAAGCAGCCCCAGCAATGCCGGCTCCACTAAACGGCAAATACACAACGCACCCAAGCCAAACGCGCAGGCCCAGTACAGGCAGATGCGTCCGTGCAGGTTAAACGGCAGATGCGAGTAATCCCAAAACCGGGCACCCGTCGTTTTTTCCAACAGCACGCCCACACTATATTCGATCACGCTGCATACGAGCGCGGCAGCGACAAACTGGCTCGAGGCGTCTGGGATTCCACGCAGCAGCAACCAGCACGCGATGCCGCCCGCACCGTAGATGGGACAACACGGCCCTAGCAAAAAGCCGCTGTTGGCAAAGCGTCCGTGGTTGAGCATGGCGCAGACTGTCGACTCCCATACCCAGCCGCAAAAACCGTAGAAGGCAAACGAGAGTACCAGCGCCGAGAGCGGACAGGCGGCAAGCGTCGCGCCGTCAAATGCCATGTCGATCGCGGTTCCCACCGTCTACTCACTCCTCTTTTCGTTCGATTCTTTGCTCGAGCCGTCACTCGGGCCCTCGTTCAAATCGTTCGCGCCGCCTTTGCGCGGCAGACGGCCGGCGACCGTCTCGCGCAATGCACACCATTTATCGGCCAAGCACACAATCCATGCCTCGCGACACGTCGGCGGCACCGGTACCAGCGGAAACATATGCCGCACGATAATATTCCGCTCGCGCGGCGTCAGCTCAAAATCTTCCTCCGCACGCGCCAGAGCAAAAAACGGGTGACGAAAGCCATGCAGTCGATGGCTTGGGTCGGGATCGTGCCAGTCATAGAGAAAGTAATCGTGCAGCAGGGCCCCGCGCAGCAGCGAGGCGCGGTCGACCGAAATGCCAGCACGGCCCAAGCGCTCGGCAAAGGACAGACTTGCCCGCGCTACCGAAGTCACATGCGCATACACCGTCACATCGCCATGCTGGATAAACTCGCGCGTCAGGTCCAGACGGCCCGCCTGTGCCAGTTGACGGGCGGCATGGTCTACTTCGCACGCGATTTTCTCGGCACGAACGGTATCGGACATGCGGCCTCCTTCCGGCGGCGCTCGGCGGCAAGCCACAGCCTGCACGCAATGAATATAATCATCATGGAACTTATCAGTATGGCATCGGACAAAACGTTTTGCCCCACCAGTTGGCGAATTACCGCGCCGCCGTCACATATCAAACGCCAAAATGTGCGAGACTGTTTTGTGCAATTGTGCCGGCCGAGGGAGCGCCGGCGCTCGATTCGCATGGAGTAACCCACAACGATGCTGCTTACGCAAACGACAACGCCCGAGGACGTCAAGGCTCTCGACCGCGCCGAGCTTCCACTGCTCTGCGGCGAGATCCGCCACGCCATCCTCGAAAGCTCCGCCGCCGTCGGCGGACACGTTGCCCCCAACTTGGGCGTCGTTGAGCTTACGGTTGCGCTTCATCGCGTGTTTAACTCCCCCATCGACAAGATTGTCTTTGACGTTTCGCACCAGACCTACGCCCACAAGGCGCTGACTGGGCGCGCGTACACCTATATCGATCCGGAGCGTTATGGCGAGGCTTCTGGCTTTGCCAATCCCGACGAGTCCGAGCACGACCTGTTCGCCATGGGTCATACCTCCACATCGGTGAGCCTGGGCTGCGGCTTGGCACACGCCCGCGATTTGGCGGGCGACAGCTACAACGTCATTACCATCATTGGCGACGGTTCGCTTTCGGGCGGTCTGGCGTTTGAAGGCTTTAACAATGCCGCCGAGCTCGACAGCAACTTGATCATCGTCGTCAATGACAACGACCAGTCCATCGCCGAAAACCACGGTGGCCTGTATCGCAATCTGGCCGAGCTGCGCGCCAGCAACGGCACCTGCGAGCGCAACGTTTTCCGCGCGATGGGACTCGACTACCGCTATCTGGACGCCGGCAACGATGTGTTGGCCCTGGTCGACACGCTGCAGGAGCTGCGCGATATCGATCATCCCATCGTGCTGCACGTCTCCACCGCAAAGGGCAAGGGCTTTGAGCCAGCCCAGAGCGACCCCGAGCGCTGGCATCATGTGGGTCCGTTTGACATGGCGACTGGGCGCAAGCTCTGCCCGGGCCATCCGAGCGAGCCTGCGCCGCGCACCTATGCCGATATTACGGGCGAGGCCCTGAGCGCTGCCATCGAGCGCGATCCGCAGGTTGTGGGCATCACGGCTGCCACGCCCTACATCATGGGCTTTACACCCGAGCTTCGCGCCGCGGCAGGCAAGCAGTTTGTCGACGTGGGCATTGCCGAGGAACACGCCGTGACCTTTGCCACCGCGCTCGCCCGCTCGGGTGCCAAGCCAGTCTTTGGTGTGTACGGCACGTTTTTGCAGCGCGCCTACGACGAACTGTGGCACGACCTGTGCCTCAACGACGCCCCCGCAACCATCCTGGTATTTGGCGCGTCGATCTTTGGCACCACATCCGAGACGCACCTCTCGTTCTTTGATATTTCCATGCTGGGCGGTCTTCCCAACATGCACTACTTGGCGCCGGCCTGTATGGAGGAATATCTGTCCATGCTGAGCTGGTCGCTCGATCACCGCGAGCATCCCGTGGCGATTCGCGTGCCGGGCATTGGCTTGGTAAGCCGCCCCGACTTGGCGCCTGCCGAGGACGCCGATTACGGCGCCGTTCATTACAACGTGGTGCGCCAGGGTCGCGACGTGGCCGTGCTCGCGCTTGGCGACTTCTTTGAGCTGGGCGAGCACGTGGCAAATCGCTTGGCTGCCGAGTACGGCATCGAGGCCACGCTCGTCAACCCTCGCTTTGCAACCAAGCTTGACCGCGAGTTCCTCGACAGCCTTGCCGCCGAGCATCGCGTTGTCGTCACCCTCGAGGACGGCATCTTGGACGGTGGCTGGGGCGAGCGTGTCGCGTGCTACTTGGCCTGCACGCCCGTGCGCACGCGCACTTTTGGCATCGCCAAGGGCTTCCCCGACCGCTACGACCCCAACGAGTTGCTCGCTCAGAACGGCATGACGGTCGAGAACATGGCCGCCGAGGCCGTAAGGCTACTCAACGAGTAAAAAACTTCCGCAAGGGAAGCACCCCTGCGGAAGTTTTTATTTTTGAGCTCAACTATCTCAATCTGTAACATCTAGGGCCCGAATTCCCGTCTAACTGTTACAGATCTAGATAAGACGTCTTAGTTCCAAACCTTTGTCTCGATCTGTAACAGATAGAGACCTTTTGGCCGTCTACCTATTACAGATCGAGACATTCGAATTCCCCTGAAGAGAAAATCTCAATCTGTAACAGTTACTCGGCAAAAATGGCTGCAGATGTTACAGATCGAGACAAAACAGCAAGGCATGCCGCTGCATCTGCAAGAACCACCACAAAGGTGCCTGTCCCTTTATGGTAGGTAGAATAACCCATAAGGTAAGTATGTTTCTGAGTTATTTCGTGTTGACCCGTCTGAGCGGGATAGGGTATAACTCTACTCAACCGCTAGGGATTTTATTGAGAAAGGTGTTCTACCATGAGCAAGAACCTCTCCCAGCAGGTCGTTCTCGACCGCCGCGGCTTCGTCGCCGCCACCTTCGCAACCGTCGCCGGCCTTGGTCTTGCCGGCTGCTCCGACACCAGCGCCGAGGCTGACAAGGGTTCCGCCGCCGGTTCCTCCAAGAGCTCCGAGGATACCGAGGTTTCCGCCACGCTCGACGCCAAGGCATTCGACAAGCTCGTCAACGACGGCCCCAAGGCCGATGACGACGCCATCGCCGCCAGCACCTGGGCTACGGCCGTCAAGGATGCCGGCGTCTTTACAATCGGTGGCGTTCAGACCTCCACGCTCTTCTCCCTCCTCAACGAGAAGGACGGTCAGACCCGCGGCTTCGACGCCGGCATCGCGCAGCTTCTGTCCAACTACATTCTGGGCGAGAACAAGGTCGAGATCACCCAGGTGACCTCGGACACGCGCGAGTCCGTCCTGCAGAACGGCCAGGTCGACGCCGTCTTTGCCACCTACACCATCACTGACGAGCGCAAGAAGCTCGTCTCCTTCGCCGGTCCCTACTACTACACCCAGCAGGCTATCCTGGTGCTCGCCGACAACGACGACATCAAGAGCGTCGACGACCTGGCCGACAAGAACGTCGCCGTCCAGTCCGGCTCCAACGGCCCCGCCATCCTGGAGGAGTTCTCCCCCAAGGCCAGCCAACAGGAGTTCAAGACCGACGAGGAGGCCCGCCAGGCACTTCAGCAGGGCCGCGTTGACGCCTACGTCATCGACAACAACATGCAGCAGAGCGCCCTGGTCCGCGAGCCCGGCAAGTACAAGATTGCCGGCAAGCCCTTCGGCAGCAAGGAGCCCTACGGCATCGGCCTGCCGCTCGATTCCGACGGTGTCGCCTTTGTCAACGACTTCCTTAAGAAGATCGAGGATGACGGCACCTGGACCGAGCTGTGGCAGATCTGCATTGGCGACCGTACGGGCGACACCAATGTTCCCGAGCTGCCCGAGATCGGCGCCTAGGCAGCGAGCCTAGTAACGGCCGCTACGAAACCATACGGAAACGCACGATGCGCTTTATTGCGCTAAACTGTTTCCTCACTGAGTTGTCGGGGCTTCCGTACACACGGGAGCCCCTTTCCTTACCGGCGGGAGGTCCGCATGAGTCTCTCCGAGCTCTGGTCGCTCTATGGCCAGGACTATATCGACGCGCTGCTAGCAACCTGGGGCATGACGCTTGAGTCGTTTGCCATCGCCATGGTGCTGGCCGTCGCCGTCACCGTGATGCGCGTGTCGCCGCTCAAGCCGCTGCGCGTCTTTGGCGACCTGTATGTCCAGGTCTTCCGTAACATCCCCGGCATCGCGCTGCTCATTATCGTCGTCTATGCGCTGCCCCCGCTCAAGGTCGTCCTGCCCTACCGCACCTGCGTCATCGTCGCCACAGTGCTCTTGGGTTCTGCCTTTGGCTCCGAGAACTTTATGAGCGGCATCAACACCGTCGGTGTCGGCCAGGTGGAAGCCGCCCGCTCGCTGGGCATGAGCTTCAGCCGTATCCTCGCCAAGATCGTGATTCCGCAGGCGCTGCGCTCGAGCGTGCTGCCCATGACCAACCTCTTTATCGCCGTCATGCTCACCACCGCGCTCGGCAGTCAGGTGCCGCTTAAACCGCAGGAGCTCACCGGCGTGGTGAGCTACATCAACACGCGCTCGCTCGGCGGCGTCGCCGCGTTCTTTATCTCGGCGCTCGGCTACCTGGGCACGGCCTTTGTGGTGAGCCACATTGGCAACTATATCGATAAGAAGGTAAGGATCCTCCGATGAGCAAGCACTCCACCTCCGCGCTCACCATGCGCGATGCGCTCTACGAGGCTCCCGGCCCCAAGATGCGCGCCAAGATTCGCGTCGGCACCGCCATCTCACTTGTTGCCGTGGCCGCGCTCATCGCTCTGGTACTGCAGCGCTTTTATGTGACCGGCCAGCTTTCGGTCCATTACTGGTACTTCTTTACGCACCTCACCACCTGGAAGTTTTTGCTTGCCGGCTTTGAGGGCACGGTTAAGGTCGCGCTCACCGCCGGCGCCATCGCGCTGGTACTGGGCTTAGCCCTCATGCTCGGCCGTACCAGCGACATCAAGCCGCTGCAGCTGGTCTGCCGCGTGCTCACCGATTTCTTCCGTGGCGTGCCGAGCCTGCTGTTCATCTACTTCTTCTTTTTGGTGCTGCCTCAGTACAAGATTTCACTGCCGTCGTTTTGGATGCTCACGCTTCCCGTCGCGCTCGCTGCAGCCGGCGTACTTGCCGAGATCTTCCGCGCCGGCGTCAACGCCGTGCCGCGTGGTCAGGTCGAGGCAGCCCAGGCGCTCGGTCTCTCCAAGGCCAAAATCACCTTTAAAATCGTATTGCCCCAGGCGATTCGGTTTATCATTCCGTCGTTGATTTCGCAGCTCGTGGTCGTAGTCAAAGACACCACCGTCGCCTATGTGGTGAGCTACCCCGACCTCATGCAAAATGCCCGCGTGCTCATTACCAACTACGACGCCCTCGTGTCGGTCTACCTGGTGATCGCGGTCATCTACATCCTCATCAACGTCGCGATCAACAAGGCCGCTGTCTACGTTTCGCACAAGACCGGCGCGACCATCATCCGCTAACGCTTTACCATTTCGAGTCATAAGGAGCCGAGCACCATGGCACAGAGCACCTCTTCCACCGGCAATCAGCCGCTGATCGAGCTCAGACACGTCGATAAGCACTACGGCGACCTGCACGTTCTCAACGACATCAATCTCTCGGTCGACCGCGGCGAAGTCGTCGTGGTGATCGGCCCCTCGGGCTCGGGCAAGTCGACCATGTGCCGCACCATCAATCGCCTGGAAACCATCGACTCGGGCGAGATCCTCATCGAGGGCGAGCCCTTGCCGCAGGAAGGCAAAGACCTTGCCCGCATGCGTGCCGAGCTGGGCATGGTGTTCCAACAGTTCAACCTGTTTGCACATATGACGGTACTGCAGAACGTCATGCTGGGACCGGTCGATGTGCTGGGCGTGTCCAAGGAGGAGGCTCGTGAGCGCGCCATGGACCTGCTGAGCCGCGTGGGCGTGGCCGAGCAGGCCGACAAGGTACCCGCACAGCTTTCGGGCGGCCAGCAGCAGCGCGTGGCCATCGCCCGTTCTCTTGCCATGCAGCCCAAGGCCATGCTCTTCGATGAGCCCACGAGTGCCCTTGACCCCGAGATGATCAATGAGGTGCTCGAGGTCATGGTGCGCTTGGCGCAGCAGGGCATGACGATGATCGTGATTACGCACGAGATGAACTTTGCCCGCCGCGTGGCCGACCGTGTCGTGTTTATGGCCGATGGCCAGATTGTGGAAACCGGCACGCCCGACGGGTTCTTCGACCACCCCCAGACCAAGCGCGCCCAGGACTTCCTCAACTCCATTAAGGGCCACTAGCCAGCCACCCCGTGGGACAAATCCATTGAAAGTGTTGTCCTACGTCTCTCATGCGCCCTGTCACCTTTAGATTCGAAAGCAACACCTATGATCGGAACTCGCACTTCATCGTCATACACCCCGCACGTCGACGTCGATCCCGCCGACCGCCCGCTCATCCTCGTCGCGCCGCGTTGGGAAGAGGCAAAGCCGTTTTTAAGCGAGACGCTCTCCCCCAACGAGGAAATCGCAAGTGTCTTTGTCGATGCCATCCTTGCCGCCGGCGGCCTGCCGCTGCAGATGTCCATCACCGAGGACATTGAGGTCATCCGCCATTACGTCGATATCGCCGACGGCATCGCCATTCCCGGCGGCCCCGATGTCAATCCCAAACGCTGGGGCGATGATCGACCCTACGACCCCACCCTCTGCTGCGAGATCCGCGATAGCTTTGAGTTTAAGCTGGTCGGCGAGGTGCTCCGCGCCAAAAAGCCGCTCTTTACCACCTGCCGTGGCACGCAGTTGCTCAACGTCGCCACTGGCGGCACCCTGTGCATGGACGTGCCGAGCCTGGGCGCTCGCGAGGGCCGCACGCAGTGGCGCCATACCCACGTGCTCAACGACCCCGTGCATCCCGTCGAGGTCGTGCCGGACTCGCTGCTCGACCGCGCGGTTGGCGGACACAGGCTGATCCAAACCAACTCCGCACACCACTGCTGCGTCGATCGTCTGGGTAAGAGCACGCGTTTGGTCGCCAAGGCAACCGACGGCGTTCCCGAGTGCATCGAGGTCGAAGGCCAGCCATTCTGCTTGGGCGTGCAATGGCATCCCGAGTACACGTGGAAGACGCTCGAGACCGACTTTAACCTGTGGAAGTCGTTTGTCGAGGCAGCGGCAAAGGTTAAGCAGGCCCGTTAGCTCGCAAGTTACACAAGTTAAAGCCTCCTAAGCCAGGAGGGGCGGACACCAGCTACGGTGCCCGCCCCCCCTGTATTTGATATGCTCGGTATGATTATCCCTCACAAACAATCAGAGAAATCTCGACCGCAATCGGTCGACAGTAAAGCAAATGATAAAAACGCTTGCTACGTTTATGAGGCAGTCAATTAAAATCGAGATGCATTGACCATTCCCCAACGGGGTCACGCCGCAAATCCACATGAGCATCGAGGCTGGAAGCGGAAGCATGGAATTGGCCCCGATCTGTATGTAGATCGCTACGACGTTGACAAGCAACAGCATGCCAATCGGACCGAAGCCGGACCCAAAATAGGAAACAACGATTACGCAAGAAACCACGTATGCAAGGCAGGCAGCGGCAGCAAGAACAAGTCGATAGCAAAATACATGCAGGTTGAAATACTGCTGAGCATCCGAAACGATTGCGCAGTTAAGACAGTACAAAACGACACTCGACAGGACAAACGCGCCCAAAAGGGCAAAAGAAGATAGCACCGCTCGCGCAACGATAGCGCACACACGCTTCCCTCCCCGAGCCTCCGACAACCCCCACGGTTCCTCGACAAAGCCCGAACTGACAAAGCGCGGCACAATGCAAGCCGCGATGAACGGAAAGAACAATGCATGGGCCAACGGGGCTACGTTGAACAGCAGACCGCGAAAAACCTCTGCATTGCCAAATAGAAGGACATCCTCCGCCGATAGCCGAAGCGTCGGGTCTGGGAAAAAACCCAAGAAACTGTTCTCACGGAGGCTACAGAACCACATCGGGAAAGAATTAAGCTGCAATATCACCATGTACGCATAAATTACCAGGATTAAGGCGTACGCCCATTTGCTCACATGCTTCAATTCTGACTGGAGAAGTCTTTTAATCTGACGAGCCATTGAGCACACCCCCAGCGCGAAAGCTCAAGAGAGCGTAAATCAATACCGATAGACAGCTGGCTGCCACGCCATATCCCAGAAGCGTCAGCTGCCCCATATCGCTATACCCAAGGGCACATCCGACTCCAAGGTACGGCCCCGGAAGAAAGAAAATCCATCGCAAGGACGGTATGGGCGTCTGAAGGTAAGTTCCGTAGAGCGTCAAGCTCATGACAAATCCGATTATTACCACAGCCCCGCTCAATACAGCGCTGCCCGTTATCCGATAGATGGTCACCGTCTCCAGCGCAACCGATATCACCAATACGGCGTTGACTATCATTGCAGGCAAAAATACAGTTAGTATGTTGTGCGAGTAGTTATGCCCTCCACGTATTATGGCTATTGCAAAAAGAAGAAGGCAAAGCGCGCTATACGCTGCGCCAATTATTAAAGCAGACGAAAATGCATGGGCTAGAGCCCCATAAAAGCGGTTGAGACCTCTTGCCGAAGAAATTCGGTGCCCCTCTTTATAGCCATGCTCCTGTAAAAGCACCAAACAAACGATGAGTGGAACGAACAGGGATGTACCGGCAAAAGCGCTGCGCGCAAGGGACTCATCAGGCGCAGAAGGATCGATTGCATTCCAGAGGAAACCAATATCCTCCCCACAAACGCCATAGCCAAAGGCGAGCAACGTTGTTCCGTTTTTTAGAAAGATGCCGAAGAGAAGGCCGAACGCCAGCATAAGCGCAAGACCAAACTTCGCCGGAAATATCCTGTGCAAACGCATCATATCTGCCTTTATGGGATGGATCGTCCGCTTCATAGCGAGACCGCCTTCATCAAGCGCCTGTAATACTCTTTTAGGGACGACGCCTCATCCCTTATGACATCCATCGATTCCTTTTTCAGCAGTTCACTGTCATGAAGAAACAGGCAGCTTGTTGCAACCGATGCCAGCTCATCCAAGTCGTGGCTAGAGATAAGCATGGTTTTGCCCTGCTCCCGATTCAATCGGCCGATAAGGGTCCATATGCTCTCAATGCCCAGCGGGCCCAACCCGTTTGCTGGCTCATCAAAAATAAGCAGATCAGTGTCACCCAACAAAGCTGTAGCTATATCCAGCCGCCGTTTCATTCCCAGAGAAAAACTGCCTACGCTCTTTTTCTCATCGATGTCCAGCCCGACTAGGCCCAAGACGCGAGGAACCTCACGTTTCTCATCGAGCCCCCATTCCGCACATCGGATCCGAAGATTCTCAGCCGCACTGAGGGATTGGTATGCTCCGCAGGAATCTGGCACATAGCCGACACGCGTCCGCATCAGGCTCAGCTCTTTTTTTCGACTTGCCTCCAAAGAGCTCCACGCTCCCCGACGATGGCTCACAGAGGCCCAATACGATTTTAATAAGCGTGCTTTTGCCCGCCCCGTTTGCACCAACAAGGGCGCAGAGCTCAGACTGATGTACCTCGAAGGAAACGTCATGCAAAACGCGGCGCCTCCCATAGCGCTTTGACACCCTTGATAGCCTTATCGTTGATACGTTCATTGGCCTCCCGTTCCGCTTGATAGCAAAACCGCTCATATCGTTCCTTCTTTACTTTATCGTTTTCCATAGTTGTTATTGTTTTTCGATAACTCATATTTGTCAAGATAATCTAAAAGAAAGAACCCGTGTTAGACACGGGTCCCTTCACGCTGATATTTCGTTTTAGTTGTTCGTCTTAAGCTACTCGTCGCTCAAATCGACAGCAAAGACTGATGTCGGAAGCGACGCCTCATTGCCTCCGCCGTCCCGCATCTGCCTCACAACGTTTTTTGCACGCTCAACAATAAGCTCCTCAAGCTCTTTCTCACTCACGCGCTGAATAATATCTCCCGGTTGACAATCAAGCTCATCACAGATATCGAGGAGCGTCTTTAGGCGAATAGCTTTTATCTTTCCGTTTCTAAGCTTTGAAATATTAGCCGGAGTATGCCCCGTCGCCCGAATCAGATCAGCACTGGTCTTTCCGGTCTTAAGCAGCTGCGTCTCAAGCTCGATGATGAGATAGCTCATGTTTCCTCCTACACAAGCTCGTCAGACTGCTCTTGGAGCAGCGAGGCATAACTCCAGATCGCCGAGATAAACAAACAGACAACTGCGCCGATAAACGACCCCGCATCAAAGGTAGCGCCTTGGCAAATCTCAATAACGAAGGAATGAGGCACAATGTAAAGCTCCAGTCCGCCAATGGTGAGATTGACCGATCCATAGGCACCAACAAGCGAAACCGCGGCGTTAACAGCAAAGGCAAGCGCGAGAACACGGATAAGCCGCACATGCGTCTTGGTAAAGGGCGAGACGCCCCGAGAGATGTTATGGCTGATTCCGCACAAAACGACAAGCGAAATACCCACGACGAGTGCCAGGCACAGCCCGCTTGGGATAACGATGCTCCCGCCATCGAGAAGCGTCACGACACCGAAAGAATCGACAGAAACAACGTTTGCAACCGCATACCAGATCACGTAAACAACCAACGCGGCAAAAGCGACGAGCATCCCTGCAAAAACGGTTGCCATGCAAAAACCAAGCTTCCTGATTTTTTCGCCCGCCTTGGCCATACGCTGAACGCTGTTGGACATACACTCACCCTCATCGACTCTATCGTTATTCGAACAGTTTATCGAACAACGATATGGATTGCATGCGGAAAGCCCCGCCAGTGCGCATAGGCCATTCACTAATCAGAAGAGATGAGCGTGGATTTTTGGACACGTATCGAACGAGCGTGGATAATCTCCCACTTTGAGGCCGCCACCGGGCCTAAAACGGGAGATTATCCACGCTCATAGTCATCAAGGCTCACAGCCTCTTACTCGGCCGCCTCGCGCAGGGCCGACATCGTAGCCGCATATTGCTGCTGCAACGCATGCATTCCCTCGCGAGCGCCGTCAACGGCATCGGCGCCGCGCAGCGCTTCGGTCACCACGACCGCCGGCTCGTACAGATTATCGAATCCCAGGTTCTGGCTCACGCCCTTGAGCGTGTGCGCTGCCATAAACGCACCTTCGGCGTCTCCTGCCGCCATGGCGGCCTCCAGCTTGTCCATGCTCTCGTCATCCAAAAACTTGAGGGCAAAGCGGGCAAGCATTTCCTCGCCCATAAGCCGAGCGCACGCGTCATCATAATTAGCGCCGATCTTCTCATACGCCTCACGCATGGAAATCATGGATTAAAACTCCTTTGGTCAAACTAAATCGTGGGAAACGCGACGACGTCGGCGGGGCGTGCCAACGTCTCGGCAATTTGGTCTTGCACTTCGAGCAGGCAATCGAGCAGCAGCGGGTTAAAGGTGCCGCACTTACCGTCCAGGATCATCTGGATCGCCTCCTCGTGCGGGATAGCGTCCTTGCATACGCGCACGCTCGTCAGTGCATCGTACACGTCAGCCACCGAAACCACCTGCGCGGCGATGGGAATTTCGTCGCCCTTAAGGCCATCGGGATAACCCTTGCCGTCCCAGCGCTCGTGATGCCAACGCGCAATCTGGTACGCATATTCCATAAGCGCATTGCCGGCGTGATGGCTGCCCAGCTCGAGCAGCATGTTGGCGCCAATCGTGGTATGCGTCTTCATAATCTCGAATTCCTCGGGCGTGAGGCGCCCGGGCTTGTTGAGGATCGCATCGTCAATCGACATCTTGCCGATATCGTGCAGCGTCGAAGCCAGGGCGATCGTGGAGCGTTCCTCATTGTCGAGGGAGATCGTGCCGCTACGCTGGACCAGATAGCCAAGCAGCAGCTCGGTCAGCTTCTCGATGTTCGTAACGTGCCTGCCGCTCTCGCCGTTGCGATGCTCCATGACGCCGGCCATGGTGTCGATGAGCATGCGACTGTTCTTGACGCGCTCGTTGTACTGTTGGGACAGCAGGTTCGTCAGGCGGCGCTGTTTGGCGTACAGGCGGATGGTGTTGCTTACGCGGCGGCGCACGAAACGGGAGTCAAACGGGCGGTTGATATAGTCCGAGGCGCCCAGCTCGTACGCGCGCAGAACCGCATCATCGGAATCTTCGCTCGAAATCATGATGACAGGCAGATTATCGATACCCGATCGGCGCGACAGATCGGCCAGCACCTCAAAGCCGCTTATGCCCGGCATCACAATGTCCAGCAGCACGAGCGACAACTCATCGCCATAGCGGTCGACCATGTCGAGCGCCGCACGACCGTTATCGGCCTCGAGGATGCAATGCTCGTCCTTGAGCATCTCGCTGAGAATGGCTCGGTTCATCTCGGAGTCATCGGCGATAAGCACCAAAGGCTTTTCGCTTTGGAAGGCCTCGATGGAATCGGCATCGGTCACGACCGTACCGGCTTTTGCCTTAGCGCGGCTCAGTAACTGAGCAGCGCGGCCAACGCCCTCATCGACCGTCTCGCCATGAATGCGAACGCCACCAACACATGCCGTCAAGCTCACGTACTCATGGCCCGGAATAATCGTGGAATGAACGGCATCGGACACCTGATGCAGGCGACGGGTGAAGTCATCGGAGGGAATATTGGGCATGACAACCACAAACTTGTCGCAGCCATAGCGCACAAGCTCGTCAGTCGAACGAATTCCGCTGCGTATGGCTGTCGCCACAGCACCGAGCGCAAGGTCGCCGGCATGACGGCCACACGTATCGTTGAAGGCCCTAAAATCATCAACGTCGATCATCGCAACGCCGGCATTCATGCGGGCGCTGCGAAGCTTTTCCTCGTAATATCGGCGATTGCGCACGCTCGTCAGCACGTCGGTGTAGACAAGGTCCTCTTCCGCGGCCTCTTGCTCATCAATCGGACGCACCATCAGCAAGACGTGAGGCTCGCCCTCGACCTTCAGAGGGCGTAGACGGGCGCGGTACTCAGTGCCATCATTGAGCAGTTGCTCCGACACCTCATCGGAGTCTGCCAAAGCCTCAAGACTCGACTGACGCAGACAAGGGCAGCGATTGCCGGCGAGCAAGCAGTTAGGCTCGCTCTTAATCTGATCGGCCGACAGCAAACGCACCACGGGGTAGGTCTTCGCGACGCGGGCGACCTCAGCGGCAGCCTCCTCGTCGGTTAGATTGACCTCGTGATTATTGAGCATATGGGGCCCTTTCGATAGTTTCGCATGGTAGCGGTGGGTTCCAAATGCTACAAGGGTAACACCTTGTCGATGCAGGTAAGTACGTGAATGCTGTTACATTTTTATGAGTTGGCAGGCGGCGCGATTGAAGTCGCAGACGTGAGGTTTTGAGCACATTTGTTAACACGGCCGAAACGTTTGCGGGTGAAGCCTGCTTTGGCCATTGCGGGTGTTAGAGCCCCAGGATGCCACAGACAGCCCGGGCAGCCGCTGCCGGGCGATCGCGCAGGCCGTTGTGCGCGCCCGGGATCGTCACGAGAGGGCAATCGAGATATTCGGCAGCCGCTCGCGTGCCAGCCTCGCGGGGCGTGCCAATCGAGAGCTCGCCCAGGAGCACGGCGGCCACCGTTTTTGACGCGCGAACGCTATCCCAATCGGGAACGCAGGTCATAGTAATCCCATATTCATTGGCCATGAAGCAACGACCATTGCGCAGGGCATGTTTGGCTTCCGCTTCGGTCGTTCCAGGAGCCTCGGGGTCCAAGTCGCCGAGGGCTCCCAAGAAAAGCCGGAGCGCCCTTGAAACCTTTCCAGCCGCAATCATATCGAGCAAAACCGGGGCTGCGCCCATGCCGACGCCTTCGGCCGACACAGCCGGCTCATGCAGAATCGCACGGGCGACGAGATGGGGTTCGGTACGAAGAAGCTCCAGCGCCACCAACGTACCGGCGCTGTGCGCAAGCACATTTGTCGGAGCGCCAACGTGTTCGATCACGGCTTGCAGATCGGCGGCCTGAGCGGCAAGATCATAGCTGCCGTCTGCCGCATCGCTGCTGCCACCACAGCCGCGGCGGTCGTAGGCAATTACGCGGTAGTTGCGACTGAGCTCACAAGCGATGCCGTCGAAAAATGTGCCGTCGACACAAGCGCCGTGCACGCACACCAAGGCAGGAGCATCAGGCGACACATCCGGGTCGGCATATTCGCGACAGGCAATCGTGGTGCCCGCATTCTCGACCGTAAAATCCATGTTGTGCCCCCATCATCAATGCTCATCCAGTTGCACGTCAGCACGGTTGGATGGACCCGCATTGCTTTACACCTTGTTAACAGATTAACTTTACCCGACCCGAGGCTTTTCATGGCACGGCATCATGAGCGACGTGAAAAAACGAAACTTGTAAAGCAAGAGCCCACACCTTGCTTTGGAGCCGATGCTATGCTTAGGCACAATTGTCTTGAGGAGCATATGCCTATGTCTACGTTTTTGAATGCCAGCCCCATCTTTGGGCCCGTTCGCAGCCGTCGCCTTGGTCTCTCGCTCGGCGTCAACATGATGCCGGCCAGCGGCAAAATCTGCACGTTCGACTGCATCTACTGCGAGAACGGCCTCAACGCCGAGCGCCCCTGCCATGAGCCGTATAACACGGCTGCCGTGGTACTCGAAGCGCTCGAGGCAAAGCTGCGCGAGATGGCAGCCGAGGGCGAGCTCCCCGATGTAATCACCTTCGCAGGCAACGGCGAGCCCACCGCCGCACCGGAGTTTCCACGGGCCATCGCCGGCGCCGTCGCACTGCGCGACGAGCTTGCCCCAAACTCCAAGATCGCCGTGCTCTCCAACGGCACACGCGCCGACCGCCCCGAGGTGCACGACGCGCTCATGATGGTCGACGACAACATTCTTAAGCTCGATACCGTCGACCCGGCGTTTATCCAGCTGCTCGACCAGCCTGTTGGCCCCTACAACGTCGAACACCAGATCGAGACGTTCGCAAGCTTTGACGGTCACGTTATTATCCAGACGATCTTTTTGACCGGCGAGTATCAGGGCAAGCTCATCGACAATACCGGCGAGGAGTATGTTGCCCCCTGGCTCGCGGCGCTTGAGCGCATTCGTCCGCAGGAGGCGACCATCTACACGGTCGCGCGCGAGACACCAGTCGCCGGCCTTGCCAAAGCAGCGCCCGAGGTGCTCGACGCCATTGCCGCGCGCGTGCGCGCCCTCGGTATTCCCTGCCAGGTGAGCCACTAGCAAAACCACGCAGCAGCTAGTGCCCGCCATCCCGCCCCATCAGTTGCGGTGATATAGTTCCTATTTGTGCTGTTAAACCGCTTAAATCGGAACTATATCACCGCAACTTTTATGGCCGCGTGGGTGGGCTATACTAGCTGCGAATGAAAGGAAGTTAGCCATGTATGACAAAGGACCCGTGCCCGGCCGCAACGACGCTTGCTGGTGCGGCAGCGGCAAGAAATACAAGAAATGCCATAGCGCCTTTGATGAGCGCCTCGAGCGCTTGTGGGAAGAAGGCTGGGAGGTTCTGCCTCGCACGCTCTACAAGACTCCCGCCGATATCGAGGGCATCAAGCGCTCGGCAGCCATCAACGTGGGCGTGCTCGATTATGTGGGGGAGCATATCGCCGCAGGCATGACCACCAACCAGATCGACCAGATGATCTACGACTACACCGTCGAGCACGGTGGCACGCCGGCCGACCTCAACTACGAGGGCTACCCCAAGAGCGTGTGCACCTCGATCAATGATGTGGTCTGCCACGGCATTCCCTGCGATACGGACGTGCTGCACGAGGGCGACATCATCAACGTGGACTGTTCCACGATCCTAGACGGCTACTTTAGCGACTCGAGCCGCATGTTCTGCATCGGCGAGGTCTCGGCCGAGCGCCAGCGCCTGGTCGATGTCACCCGCGCCAGCGTGGAAGCGGGTCTGGCGGCCGTCAAGCCATGGCTGCCACTGTCCGTTATGGCCGAGGCCGTGCAAAAGACCGTCGAGGACGCCAGCTTTAGCGTGGTGCGCGAGTACGGCGGACACGGCATCGGTAAGGAGTTCCACGAAGACCCATTTGTGGGCTTTACCACCGAGGCGCCCGATGTGGATACCATCATGGCCCCGGGCATGGTCTTTACCATCGAGCCTATGGTCAATGCCGGAGCGCCCGACATCAAGATTAGCAAGGGCGACGGCTGGTGCGTGCGCACCAAGGACGGCAGCGATTCGGCCCAGTGCGAGGTACAGCTCGTGGTGACCGAGGACGGCTACGAGCTGCTGAGCTGGTAGCCGTGGATGCGCCGGATGCTGACGGGCACGCCCGTCTTGCATCCGGCGTTTTTGTTTGAACGTTTGCCTGATAAAACCTGCCAAAATAAACCTGTCCCTTTTTTGGCAGGTTGAGCGGAGAGGACTGCCTGTGAACATCCTGGTTTTGCTGCCCGTCAACGACCGTCATCGCGCAATTCTTGAGTCGAGCGCTCCGGGCGAGGACTTTATCTACACGAGCGCCGACGCCGCCACGCGCAAGCAGGTCGCCGATGCCGACGTGATCCTGGGCAACATCGACCCTGACATGCTCACGGCATGCGAGCATCTCCAGCTGTTGCAATTGCAGACCGCCGGCTATGACGACTACCTTGCCGCCGGCACCGTGCCAGCCGACGCCAAACTGTCTTGCTCGGTGGGCGCCTACGGCCAGGCCGTGAGCGAGCACATGTTTGCCATGGTCCTTTCCATGATGAAGCGCCTGCCCGGCTATCACGACTTGCAGCGCGAGCATCGCTGGGAGGATTTGGGGCCGGTTACCTCGCTCAAAAATGCCAACGTGCTGGTGCTGGGCGCGGGCGATATCGGCGGCCACTTTGCCACGCTCTGCCGCAGCATGGGCGCACACGTCCGCGGCATCAAGCGCCGTCCGCTCGTCTACCCCATTGTGTTTGAGGACATGGACGGCATGGATGCCCTGCCCGAACGCCTGGCCGAGGCAGACGTCGTCGCATCCTTTATGCCCAGCACACCCGAGACCCGCGGCCTGGCGAACGCCGAGTTCTTCGCCGCGATGAAGCCGGGCGCCTTCTTTGCCAACGGCGGCCGCGGTGACCTTGTTGTTGCCGACGATTTGGTTGCCGCTCTGGAGTCGGGACATCTCGCCGGCGCCGCGGTCGACGTCACCGACCCCGAGCCGCTGCCGGCGACAAGCCCGCTGTGGGGTGCACCCAACATGCTCATCACGCCGCATGTCTCGGGCTGGTTCCACTTGGCCGCCACGCTCAACAACGTCGTAGACATCGCCGCGGAGAACCTGCGTCATCTGCAAGCCGGCGAAACTTTACGTTGTTGGATCGAGCACTAGATTGTTCCGGCGTTTTACCAAACGCCGGAACCCCTCGACGCTGCGAGCTCTCGCTGACTATTAATTCGGCCAGTGAGGTTTAGAGCTATTTAAGCGTTGTTAGATAGTTTCTTGCGTTTTCGACGTTCATTGCTGCGACGGGCGCATGCGAAGAGAGCTTGACATCGTTGGTGACCAGGAGATCTGCCTTTGCGCGTATCGCTGCCGCAATGATTAAATCGTCTTCGTAATCGCTATGGAGCTCACGCTGCCTGCTCGCCATCCATATATCGCTCAGGTCACAGGGCACTGGCGTGGCAAGCTGCGACAGCACGCTAAGACAATCCCATGCAAGCGAAGTCGCTACCGTAGCGGCATACTGGGAAAGCGAACCATGCTCGCGCCGATACCATGCCTTATGTTCGCTTGAAATCAAATAAAACAGGTCTTTGGACGATGTCGCCGCGTACAGCAAATCAACCTGCGCCGTGCATGCATCGCGTAAAAACTCAATCGCCACCGAACGACCACGTCGTGAGGGAATGAAGTAATCGAGCCACACGTTGGTGTCAACCAAGATGCGCTTTGGAGTCTCACTCATAGAGCCAGCTCATCTCCTCGCCATAGCGATCCGCATAGGCATTCCGTTTGAGCTCTTCGTCGTCCGATGGCTGAGCCTTGACCATATCGATTCCCGACTCACAGCAAGCGGCAGCGAACAGCTTCGACCCCTGATCCATAAGCTCGAGCTTACGTTTGGCGGCCTTTTCGCGCTCGCGCTGTTCCGCCCGGGCACGACTGGGCAGCAGGATATCCTCGAGTGCACCGGGGCGATCGGCCAGCGACGCTGCAAGCTGCCAGAGCGCTCGCACCGCTTGGCTCGGCGTCATACCGGCCTTGGAGAGAGCGGCGTCCCCACTCCTTTTAAGATCGGCATCGAGACGTACGTTGATCTGAGCGGCTGTTGTGGTCATGACCCCTCCTTAATACTTCAAAACTATCATAAAACTCTATGGTAGATACGTAAAGCATGTATAGCATTTACAAGCATCAGCCGTACTCTGTACACAAAAAGCCGCCGAGGCACACTGCACCTCGGCGGCTACGCATCACCAATCCAGTTCGGTTTCACCTTTTGCATTCGCCCAGATAAAACCTGCCGAAATTAACATCCCTTTTTGGCAGGTTTTAGAGCTCTACACTTTCGGCGCCGTTGATGGTTAGGTTTCGCTCGTAGAAGGCGGTGAGGGCGCGGATGGCATACATTACGTCGCGCACGCCGCCGGTCTCGTAGCTCGAGTGCATGGCAAGCTGCGGTAAGCCCACGTCCACGGCATGCATGCTCGCCTGCATATTGGACAGATTGCCGAGCGTGGAGCCGCCGGCCATATCGCTCTTGTTGGCGAAGGCCTGTGTGGGTACGTCAGCGTCATCACAGATGGCCTGGAACACCGCGCGGCTAAAAGCATCGGTGCAGTAGTGCTGGTTGGCAGCTTCCTTGATGACGATGCCGCCGTTGAGCACAACCTGATTGCGGGCGTCGCACTTCTCGGCGTGGTTGGGATGCACGGCATGCGCGTTGTCGCAGCTCACGAGTATCGAGGCGGCAAGCGCACGATGGTAGGACTCGTCATCGAAGCCCAGCGACCCATTGATGCGTCGCAGTGCGTCGGCCAAAAACGTCGACATTGCGCCCTGCTTGGTCTCGGAGCCAACCTCCTCGTTATCAAAGCAGCAAAAGACCGAGATGTCGTGCGCATTCTCGGCACCCAAAAATGCCTGCAGCGAGGTATAGGCACAGGCCAGGTCGTCGAGCTTGGGCGTCGAGATAAACTCGTCGGCCCAGCCCCAAATGCGCGCATCCTGACGATTGACCAGGAACAGATCGCGGCCCAGAATCTGCTCGGGCTCAACGTCCAACTCGTCGGCAATCAGGGCGTCAAAGTCGCCCTGCTTAAGGTCACCGGCGCTGATGAGCGGGCACAGGTCGACGGCTCGGTTGGGAGCAAAGCCCTCGTTAACGCCGCGGTTCATGTGGATGGCAAGGCTCGGAATGATAGCGACCTCGCGCTCGGTGGCAAGCAAGCGGCTCTCAATACGGTCGCCCTCGCGCACCAGCACGCGGCCCGCGAGCGCCAGCGGACGATCGAACCAGGTGTAGTCGATCATGCCGCCGTAGGCCTCGGTGTTCAGGCGCAGCGTCTCACCCGCACCGTCGAGCTCAGGCACGGCTTTGACCTTAAACGTCGGAGAATCGCTGTGCGATGCCGTGAGCTGAAAATGATAGTCGCCGGCAACGCCGTCCTCGCCCCACGTTGCGGCCAGGTCCTCGCCAACCTTAAAGGCGATGACGCTCGAGGTGTTGCGCTGCGTGTAATAGCGACCGCCCGGCTCGATATCCCACGCCGCGTTCTCGGGCAGGTAGGTAAAGCCCGCCTCGTCGAGCTCGGCCATAATGGTCGCCGCCGTATGAAACATGCTGGGGCATGCCTCGATAAAGTCGATAAGGTCGTTGGCGGCCTCGATATCGTCGGCTGTCACGTGCGCGCGCTCGGGCGTTTCCTGATCCGTCATGCTCTCCCCTTTCGCTGGGTTGATTGTCCCCTCCAGCATACCCCGCCGCGCCAGTGCCGTGCCCTTCATTCCATGTTTAATCCCGCGCCGCTCGCCAAGTTGAGCCATCATGCCCGCGCGCCTTTTGCGACAATTACGCTAACAGGACGAAAGGAGCCGCCATGAAGCCACGTAGCATTGCCATCGCCTGCGGTGTCGCGGGAGTCGCCGTCGGCCTTGCCGCTGCCACCGGTATCGTTTATCGCAAACAAATCAAGTCCGCCGCGTCGCTCAAACGCTTGACCGGCTACGCGGATGGCTATGACCTGTACGCAATCGACATTGCCTACGGCTACGACCTCGACCGCATCATCGCCGCTGGCGTGCGCGATGACCAGGCCTACATCGATGCCGTGGTGGCGCAGGTGTTGCCCGGCGTGCCGGCACATGTCCAGGCGCCCCAGTTTGCCTGCAGCGCTTTTGTCGCCGTGGATGCCGAGGGCCGCGTGCGCACCGGTCGCAATTACGACTTTAAGGACGACACCTCGGCGCTGCTGGTGCGCAATCACCCGCGCGACGGCTATGCCTCCATCGGGTTTGCCGCCCTTAACAACCTGGGCGATAATACTCCGCTTGACTCCGTCGACGGACGCGCCGCCGCACTCATGGGCCCGTTTGCCCAGCTCGACGGCGTCAACGAATGTGGCGTGTCCATTGCCGTGCTCACCCTGGATTCCAAACCCTGTGACCAGGACACGCAGCGCCCCGTCATCAATACCTCGCTCGCCATCCGCCTGGTGCTCGACCGCGCGGCTACCACACAGGAGGCCGTCGACCTGCTTTCTGCCTATGACATGCACGCCATGGCAGGACGCGACTACCACTTCTTTATCAACGACGCCGCCGGTGACGCGCGCGTAGTAGAGTGGGATCCGCACGATCCGGACCGCGCTTTCAAAGCGACTCCCGTACGCCAGGTTACGAACTTCTACGCCTGCTATGGCGACGAAGTGCTGCCCAACCAAAAGAATGGCGAGCTGGGCCATGGTAAAGAGCGCGCCGTCGCAATCGCCGATGTCCTTGACGCCCATGTCGGTGCCCAAGACGAGGCAGTCGCTTGGAAGGCCCTACGCGCTGCAGCGCAAGAGCCCAATCCGGAAGACATCACCAGCAACACGCAGTGGTCGGTCGTCTTTGACAATACCGAACCCGCCGCCGCTATTACGCTGCGCCGCCACTGGGGCGACGCCGACGCCTTCGCACTGTAAGGAGCCAGGCCCGTCGACCTTACGCTCGCCTGACGTTGCTTACATTTCTATACGCTTGAGCTAACACGTTTTACCCCCGTATCAACAGTGTGCGGGGGTAAACTTATGCGCATGTTATAACTTGCCCGGAAGGATTCATCATGCTTAGGATCGGTCTTCTTACCAGTGGCGGCGATTGCCAGGCGCTCAACGCCACCATGCGCGGCATTGTCAAAACGCTTATGACCAATAGCGAAGAACCTATCGAGATCTATGGCTTTGAGGACGGCTACCAGGGCCTTATCTACAGCAGATTCCGTGTTATGACGCCCGCCGATTTTAGCGGCATCCTCACCCGCGGCGGCACCATCCTGGGCACGAGCCGTACGCCGTTCAAGCGCCTGGATGTTCCCGAGGCCGATGGCGTCGAGAAGGTGCCCGCAATGGTCCACACCTATCATAAGCTGCAGCTCGACTGCCTGTTTATGCTGGGCGGCAACGGATCCACCAAGACCGCCAACCGTCTGCGCGAAGAGGGCCTCAACGTTATCGCCCTGCCCAAGACCATCGATAACGACACCTGGGGCACCGAGTTGACGTTTGGCTTTACGAGCGCCATCGGCGTCGCCACCAAGTGCATCGACGACATCCACACCACTGCCTCGAGTCACGGCCGCGTGTTTGTCATCGAGATCATGGGCCACAAGGTCGGTTGGATCCCGCTGTACGCCGGCGTCGCGGGCGGCGCGGACGTCATCCTGATTCCCGAGATCCCCTACGACATGGACAACGTCATCAAGACCATCGAGCATCGCATGGAGACCGGCAGCCGCTTTACCATCGTAGCCGTCGCCGAGGGCGCTATCTCCAAGGAGGACGCGGCGCTGTCCAAGAAGGAGTACAAGAAGAAGCTCGCCGAGCGCACGAGCCCGTCGATCGTCTACGACATCGCCAAGGAAATCGAGGCCAAGACCGGTCGCGAGACCCGCGTCGCCATCCCCGGTCACACGCAGCGCGGCGGTCAGCCCGACGCCCAGGACCGCATCTTTGCGACCCAGTGCGGCGTCGAGGCAGCGCTTGGCTGCCTACGCGGCGAGTTTGGCTACATGATTGCCCTGCGTGACGGCAAGATGTGCCACATGCCGCTCGAAGAGGTCGCCGGCAAGCTCAAGTTTGTCGACCCCCAGAGCGATCTGGTACGCGAGGCCAAGGCGTTGGGCATCAGCTTCGGCGACGAATAGCCTCGGCTGGAATCCACCCCATCGGGCCCTCCGACCCCGCCCGACGTATTTCGATTTGGCTCCTCCCTTGACTCCGTCAAAGGTCGCCAATCGAAATCGTCGGGCGGGGTCGGAGGGCCCTGCGTTTACATACTCGCCGGGGCTATTCGTCTTCTTGCTGCGGGTGCCTGGTCTGAAATTCAGTTGCGGTGAAATAGTTCCTGCTTAGTCCGCAAATGGCTGAATCCAAAAACTATTCCACCGCAACTTACTGAGTGGGGGCTCTTGGCTGCTACTTGCACTGACATTTGTCCTGAAATGGCTGGTCGTTAGGGGTTGCTACCGGTAGTTGCGGTAGGGTTGGGGCAGATTCTAACTAGAAATGGTGGTCGCTACCGGCTGTTCTCGGCATACTCGGCTCATTCGATTCGACCATCAAACGAAAGGAACCACCATGGATCTTGCGATGGCACAGCGCCTCGTCGATCGCCGTAAAGCTGCCGGGCTTTCTCAGGAGGCGCTTGCCGCCCAGCTGGGCGTAAGCCGCCAGGCTGTTAGTAAATGGGAGCGCAGCGAGTCCTCACCCGATACCGATAACCTCATTGCGCTCGCCGCGCTGTATGGCGTGTCGCTGGATGAGCTGTTGTATGGGGAGGCGGCCAACGATGCCGACGACCTGGAGGACGGTAGCGCCGACACCGAGACGGCGGATGTGGCTGACGAGGCTGAGGATTCTGCCGAGCACGCCGATTGCGGCGACAAACCACTTGTCGACATTTCCCTCGCGCGCGGTATCCACGTCATTGATCCCAATAAGGGCGAGGAAGTCCATGTTGGTTGGAGCGGCATCCATGTGACCAACGAGCGCAAGGGCGAAGAGGTGCATGTGGGGCCGGACGGCGTGCATATCGATACGCTTGAGGACGATGGACATAGCGTACGCACCAATGACGACGGCACCGTCACCATCGACGGCGAGACGTTTTCCAGCTGGAAGGAAGCACACGACAAGCTCGACCATCATGGCAAGCATTTCCACACCAAGGTCGGACGTGCATGGAACAAATTCCCCTTCCCCGCACTTGTCACTCTCGCCTATCTGGTGCTCGGCATTGTCTACGGCACATGGGGCATGGGGCTTTTCCTCGTCTTTCTGGTTCCCGTCTACTACGCGATTGGTGACTTCATCGATCGGCGCCACCTGTCTAAGCTGATCGAGGCCATCTACCCGGCAGCCGCCATCGCTTGGTTCCTCTACATGTGGCTCTGTTTGGGACAGCCCCATCCTGCATGGATCATCCTCATCACGATTCCCGTCATAAAGGCGCTCATGCGCTGGTGCCGCAAACAATGGAAGCACCGCAAACAGGCCTAACACGCTCCGACCCACCAGCACCCAACCGCCCCCGCCCTTCTCCTAAGTTGCGGTGAGATAGGGACTGTTTTGAAGCTCCAAAGCGCCAAACAGTCCGTATATCACCGCAACTTACAAACAACTGGGTCAGTTCCGGCACGGAGATTAGCATTGAGCTGACCGCGCGCCACGAAAAGGGGCCATCTACTACGTTTAACTCGATGGGGCCAACCATGACCGCCTTTTTCGAAAATCGACAGGCCTTCTACCTGCGGTTTTATTTTTCATTTTCCCGGCATGGTTGAGGGTATCCAATTAAACGTAGTAGATAGGCCCATTTTGTGACATACGACCCATACAAGCCCAATCTCGAAGGCTAAAGAGAGCCTCTCATCCACGCCTGCGAGCGAAAACCAAATAGAATGAAAGGCAAATGGAAAGCCCGTTTGACGGGGCAAACGCCGGGCCACCTAATGGTTGTCCAGCGTTTGCCCAGATAAAACCTGACAAAATAAACCTGTCCCTTTTTGGCAGGTTACTCGGCACTCTTGAGGGCACCGACCATGTCAATCTTGTTGAGGGTACGGTTGGTGGCGAGGTTGACGATAAACGTAAAGCCAAAGGAAAGCACCACGGCGAGCACGTAGCTTAGCGGCTCGACCTCGACGTCAAAGTACAGCGACGGCATCTGCAAAATGTACGTAAAACTCTCGGCCAGCAAGCCGCCCAGCGGTACGCCCAGCGCGGCTCCGATCGCCGTGAGGATCAACGTCTCCTTGTTAACGTAATGGTGAACCTCGACACGGCGGAAGCCCAGCACCTTGATGGTCGCCAGCTCGCGTTCGCGCTCCGAAATATTCGTATTAGACAGCGTAAACACCACCACAAACGACAGGCACGCCGCCATAAAGGTCACGAGCACCACGACCGAATTGATAATCGTAAAGTTCGCCTCATAGTTTTCCCAATGCTCGGCCGTACTCGAAATCGTAAGCCAACCGTCACTCTTAAGATTCTTGCTAAACGCAATCTGGTCGGCCGACGAACCCTTAAGCAGCACAAAGACGCCGTTAAGGCGTGCACTTCGACCGAACGCGCGCTCATAGGCGCCCTGCGTCATGTAAAGCGTGTTGCCCAGATAGTTGAGCGAGATGTCGCTGACTTTGACCTTGGCAACATTGAGCGACGAATCCTGGACGTGTGCCGTATCGCCCGGCTTGATCCCCAGCACCAGCTGAGAGCTCTTGCTCAAATACACATCCCCGTCACGCAGGGCGAGCGGTTCTTTGGACTCGTCCTCTAGGCGCACGTAGTCATCCAGGTCGTTCGTGCGGCCATCGGGCACCACGATCAGCTGCACGGTCTCGCTCTTTCCGCCGAATGTAAAGGTAACGTTGTCGGTCATAATCGGCAGCGTCGAAGTCACGGTCACGTCGGAATCCTTGGCTGCACTGCGCTCATCCAACGCCGCGCACGTCTGCGAAAAATCATCGGGATTGGCGACCGCCAGCAAATCGTAGCGTGTGATGTGCCCGTACTGCTTGGGCGACAGCGCGACCGACGTATCACGGATGCCCATACCGCAAATCACAAGCGCCGTGCAGCCCGCAATGCCAAAGATGGTCATAAAGGCGCGCTTTTTGTAGCGGAACAGGTTGCGTGCAGCGACCTTGTTCAAAAAGCCCATGCGGTGCCAGATAAAGCCAATGCGCTCGAGCAGAATGCGCGAGCCGGCGCGCGGGGCCTTGGGGCGCATGAGCGAGGCTGGGGTCTCAGCCATCTCGTGGCGGCAGGCGATAATCGTGGCGCCCACCACGCCCACGGCAAACAGCGCTACCGACACGAGTGATGACACGATGTCGTACGAAAGCAACATCTGGGGCAGCGAGTACATGTCGTCGAACACCGTAAACAAGAACAGCGGCAGACCCACAAATCCGATGATATTGCCGAGCACGCCACCGATCAGACACGCCCACAGCGAGTAGTCCACATATTTGGACAGGATACGCCCGCGCGAATAGCCGAGCGCCTTGTACAGGCCAATGAGCGTGCGCTCCTCCTCGACCATGCGCGTGGCGGTGGTGAGGCTGATGAGCACGGCGACGATAAAGAAGATGAACGGGAACACCGTGGCAATGGCCTCAATTGACGAGCTATCGCTCTCCACGCTCGAGTAGCTTGCGATGTTATCGCGGTCCTGGATGTACCAGGTGCATTCGCCCAGGTCAGAGAGCTCGGCGCGGGCATCGGCAAACTGCTGGTCGGCGGCGGCACGGCGCTGGTCCAGGTCGGCTTGCGCCTGCGCACGCTCGTCGCTGCCCTCGGCCATGCGATTGATGTTGTCCTGCTCGATCCCAAAGACCATATTCGCCTGACGCTCAGCTGCGTCCAAGCTCGCCGGTGTGTCGACCGTCAGCTCCTGGGCGCGCGCCTTCTCACGCTCCTCGCGGATCTTCTCGATATTGCCCTTGACCTCATTGATCTTTGCCGAGTAGGCATCCGAATAGGAGTTGAGGCTCTTGGCTCCCTCGACGACCACGTGGACAGCGGAGTAGGAAGAAGATGTCGCGGCATCCTCGCTCACGTAGAACTTGTAGTCCGCAGTCGAAGCAGCGCGAAAGGCGTTGACTGTCGAGTCGGAGCTCACGTCGGTAGGATCGAGAACCTCGGCCGTGATGGTGTAGTCCCCATCGGCAAACTGGTCCTTGGCGCTTTGGTTCGACGAGCTCGCATCGTTGGCGGCAAAGCTCACCGTATCGCCGATTTTCTTGCCCGAAGCCTTCAAAAAACGTGAGGTCACTGCCACTTCGCCCGAAGTCTCGGGCAGCTCGCCGCGCACTAGCACCGGTTGGTCAATATTCTCTTTGGAGAGGCTCTGTACGACGACACGCTCGCGCGTCGTACCCACGGCGGTATAGGCGGTCTCGGTATAGATGCCCTCGGGCGTCTCGACGCCATCGACCTCTTGGATCGCGGCAATATCGTCATCGGTCAGACCATAGGTCGACTGCACGTTGATGTCATAGACATTCTGCTGGTCAAAATAGGCGTCGACCGAATCACACAGGTCCTCGCAGCCCGCCTTAAGGCCGCACATCACGCTCACGCCAAGCGCGGTGATCACAACGATAGACAAGAAGCGTTTGAGGCTGCCGCGAATCGTGCGGTAGATGCCACGGCGAAAAACCGTCGGCACCATATCGTTTGAGCTTTGGGCGGTACGGTAGGTCGTAAAATCCTGCTCGCGCTCCGTGTTCTGCGCGTCGCGGCGTTGACTGTTTTGGCGGTCCTGATTCATGGGCGCTACCACTCGATCGTCTCGATAGGCACAGGATTTTGCTGGATCGTCTCGCTCTCCACGCGGCCGCTCTTAAAGCGGATCAGGCGATCGGCCATGGGCGCCAGCGCAGAGTTGTGGGTGATGATGATGACCGTAATGCCTTGCTTGCGGCAAGTGTCCTGTAGCAGCTGCAAGATCTGCTTGCCGGTTTTGTAGTCGAGTGCACCCGTAGGCTCGTCGCACAAAAGCAGCTTGGGGTTCTTAGCCAGCGCGCGGGCGATGGATACGCGCTGCTGCTCGCCGCCCGAAAGCTGCGCCGGAAAGTTAGCGAGGCGGTCGCCCAGGCCAACCTGGCGAAGCGTTTGCTCGGCATCGAGCGAATCGGGGCAGATCTGCGCCGCGAGTTCGACGTTCTCAAGCGCCGTCAGGTTAGGGACCAGATTGTAGAACTGAAAGACAAAGCCAACATCGGCGCGACGGTATTCCACAAGCTGAGCCTCGTTGGCAGAGCTCACGTCACGCCCGTCCACCGTCACGGTGCCAGAAGTTGCCGTGTCCATGCCGCCCAGAATGTTGAGGGCCGTGGTCTTGCCGGCACCCGAAGCACCCAAAATGATGGCGAGCTCGCCGCGCTCGACCGTAAAGCTCGCGCCGTCGAGCGCGTGGATGCGGGCATCGCCCTCGCCGTATGCCTTGATGACGTCTTTGAATTCGATATAGGCCATCGATTAATTCCCATCTGGTCGGATAACTCTTTAGTATTACCCATTTCCCACCTACCAAAAAGGGACAGGTTTATTTTGGCAGGTTTTATATGGGGAAACGGCAGCTATAGATAGGGCGCCGGGGAGGCCGAGAAATCATCAACGGGGTCAGGCCGACCGCCAAACACAACGCACGCATCTCAATCTGTCAGCCAAATCATTCGAACAGTTGTTCGTTTCTATGATATGATTCAACTATCTAAGCAGGCCAATACGCAGAAAGGTGGCCAACATGGCGTTCGACTTTAAGAAGGAATGCAAGGAGCTCTACAAACCTGCAAGCAAGCCGAGTATCGTAACTGTCCCGCCTATGAGCTACGTTGCCGTTCGCGGAAAGGGTGACCCAAATACCGAAGGTGGCGAGTATCAAAACGCCCTGCCGCTACTTTACGGCATCGCCTATACCGTCAAGATGTCGAAGAAAGGCTCAAGGAGTATCGAGGGCTATTTCGACTTTGTGGTACCGCCGCTCGAGGGTTTCTGGTGGCAAGAGTCCCCGAGCGGCGACATCGATTATGTACGCAAGGACAATTTCAACTTTATCTCGTGCATCCGCCTGCCCGATTTCGTCACCCGAGATGACTTTGGCTGGGCAGTCGCGGAAGCCACGACCAAAAAGAAACTGGACTTTTCCGCCGTCGAACTGCTTAAAGTTGACGAGGGTCTCTGCGTTCAATGTATGCACACCGGGCCCTACGACAACGAACCGGCGACCGTAGACGCTATGCATGAATACACGACCGAGCTGGGCTATGTTCCCGACTTCTCAGACACCCGTTTACATCACGAAATCTATCTCTCCGATCCACGCAAATGCGCACCGGAGAAACTTAAGACCGTGGTTCGTCATCCTATCAAGCGCGCTGAATAGCGTGGGGCGTCATTTCACGCGCTAGGTTTTAAGCCAGCCAACCAGCCGCCTCCTAGGCCGTCCGGTAATTATCTTGACGCGGCCCGTCGCATCTTATAAGTTTGTTTTGCTAAAGCTGGAAAGCCTCTCAACGATGCGCAACTCCAGCTCTTTTTCTATCAAGAGAGCAAGTGTCGGAAAGCAAAATGTCAGAAAGCAGCGCATCGAGCAGGATTAAACGCCTGGTCAACACCTATAGCGGTCTCGTGCTCATGGGCGCCGTCGGAATCCCTATCGGCGTTATCGTTGGCGCCATCTGTGCCCTTTTTGGTCGTGTGCTCCTGGCAATTGGCGCCTTCCGGGACTCGCACGTCGCGTTGCTGCTCCCCTTTCTCGCTCTTGCGGGCCTTGCCATCGTATTTGCCTACCTCACCTGGGGCAAAGGCACCGATCGGGGCATGAGCTTAGTATTCGACGTAGGTCACGGACGCGAGGACGCCATCTCCCCGCGTCTGGTGCCGCTCATTATGCTGAGCACGTGGGCCACGCATCTCTTTGGCGGCAGCGCGGGACGCGAAGGCGTAGCCGTGCAGATCGGCGCAACCGTCTCGCATTGGATCGGCCGACGTCTACCTTTCCGAGAACCCGGCAACACGTTTTTGCTTATCGGCATGGCCGCCGGCTTTGCCGGACTCTTCCGAACGCCCCTCGCCGCCACGGTCTTTGCGATCGAAGTACTGGTCGCAGGACGCATGGAATACCGCGCGCTGTTTCCCGCGCTTACAGCCTCGCTCGCCGCAAGCATGACCTCCGGCGCTCTGGGGCTCGAGAAGTTTGAGGTCGCCGTTACCGCCTCGTATGCGCTCGACCTCCCCGGTCTTGGACGACTGGCGTTGTTGGGTATCGCGTTTGGTATGGTAGGTGGAGCTTTTGCCTGGTGCCTTGCCCATGCCAAGACCCTTGCAGCGCGGCTGCTCCCCAGCCCTTACATACGCGTTGCCGTTATGGGCCTTGCGCTGTCGGCGATTCTGTTCGCGCTGTGGCAGGGGCGATACTGCGGCCTTGGCACCAACCTGATATCCGCGGCACTGGGTGACAACGGTGAGGCGTCGATCATGCCTTGGGACTGGGCGCTCAAATTCGTACTCACCATCGCCACGCTTGCCGCAGGATATCAGGGTGGCGAGGTGACGCCGCTGTTCTCCATCGGAGCCAGCCTGGGTGTCGTACTCGCCGGGATTCTCGGCATGCCCGTCGAGCTCTGCGCCGCGCTGGGATACGCCGCCGTCTTTGGCAGCGCCACCAATACGCTGCTCGCGCCCATCTTTATTGGCTGCGAGGTCTTTGGCTTTAGCAGTCTGCCGACGTTCTTTATTGTCTGCGTCGTGGCCTACCTGTTCAACATGGATAAGTCGATCTATGCGCTGCAGGAGCACAGCCGCACCCGATAAACAGGGCGTTTGCCACCAAAAAACGCGCACGACAGGCCGGGCCCGCCGCGCGCGTCATCCTATACACGATTAGTTATTGTTGTTGGTCATCGAAGCCACTGCTGCCGCAAGATTGGAAATGGGCATTGTCTGCAACCAGATGCGCCCCGGACCGGTGAGCACAGTGTTGAACACGCCTTCACCGCCAAACATGATGTTTTTGACGCCCTTGACCATCTGCGCGTCGATGCTCACCGTCTCCTCAAAGCCGGCCACGTTGCCGGTATCTACAATCATTTGCTGGCCAGCAGCAAGCTCGTACTCAACTAGGTCGCCGTCGATCTCGGCAAAGGCAATACCCGAGCCCGTGAGCTTTTGCATGATAAAACCCTCGCCGCCAAAGACGCCGGTCTTTGCCTTCTTGTTGAAGTGGATGCTCAGCTCAACACCACTTTCCGCGGCAAGGAACGAACGCTTCTGCAAAATCCAGCTCTTACCAGGGCCAATCTCGATCGGTATAATGCGGCCGGGGAAGCAAGAGCCAAACGCAATCATGCCATCGCCGTGCGCGGTCCAAATGTTTTGGAACAACGCCTCACCCGAAAAAGCCTTAGAGAACATCTTGCCTATACCACCGCCCGAGGTGGACATCTCCATGTTGGGGGTCATCCAGACCATGGCACCGCTTTCGGTGATCATGGATTCGCCGTCGCTAAGGTTGCACGTAACAACCGGGAAAGCCCCTCCGCCGATCTCGTACTGCATGACCGTCTCCTTTCCTTCGGGAGCCGAACAACGATGTCCATATTTTAGCAGTTAGAGGTGCGTTTATTTGGGTCGGTGGCGTTCATGGCGCCGATCACCGCCAGCCTCCGCTGCCGTCTGCACAGATAAAACCTGCCAAAATAAACCTGTCCCTTTTTGGCAGGTCTTAGAGGCGGACGGTGAAGGTGATCTGATGATCGTGGCCGGATACGGTGGCTGATCCGCCATGGGCTTCGGCGATGGCGCGCACGACGGACAGCCCCACGCCCGAGCCACCTGTCTTGGAGCTGCGCGACACGTCCGCACGATAGAAGCGGTCGAACAGCCGGTCCAGGTCGCCCTCGGGCAGCTCATCAACAGCATTCGATACGACAAGCTCGGCCGAGCCTTTGCCCGCACCGCGCGAAACGGCACGCAGGCTCAGCTCGATCACGCTGTCCTCGCTTGCGTAGCGTGTGGCGTTGTCCAGCAGCAGCTCAACAACCTGCGCCACTGCCGCGGCATCGGCATGGGCCCGCACACCGCTCGCGATCGACGTCGACAGCCGCTTTCCGCGCGAAACCGCCACCGATTCAAATGGCGTCGCAGCCGTGTCCACGGCCTCCGAAAGATCAATCGTCGCCATAGTAAAGCCGGCCGAACCCTCGTCCATACGCGCCAGGAACACCAGACGCTCCGTGAGCGCCGTCAGCCGCGCGACCTGCTCGTGAATGCTCTGCGTCCACTCGCTCTCGCCGCTCTCGATCTCTTGGACCTCGTTGGCGGCGTCAATCACGGCCAGCGGCGTTTTGATCTCGTGGCTTGCATCGGTAATGAAGCGCTTCTGTTTGCTATAACTCTCGACCATCGGCCGAATCACCGCACCCGAGGCGACCGTTACAATTGCCAGCACCGCCAGCCAGCCAATGCAGCTGATTGCCACACTCGCGCTCAAAAACGAATGGAAACTTGCAAGCTCGCGCGAACAGTCCACGAACACATAGGTTGTCTTGTCGCCCTGAACCGTAGCCGTATAACGGTAGTTGCCAGAAAAGCCCGAAGTCCAACCCTTGGAATATAGTCCTGCAGCGATGCGGGCGGCACGCTTGGCACCTACCGCGGCAATGCGGGCCGTGTTGACATCGGTCACCTGCCCGCCGGCAATCGACACCGTAAAGTAGCGCGTGTCGAAGGGAGACTCCGCCGTCATGCCTTCAAAATGCACATCGCGAACGGCCGCCCGGTTACCGGTAGCAACCTTGCCGGCAACCGCATCCTGACCGGGACCGGTCTTAGGCTCGTCCTCCCCATCAATGCCATCCTTGCCTGCCAGGATATAGTCCAGTCGTGCATCGGCCATCTTGCAAACATGCGAATAATTGACAATGTTGATGCCAGCGATGATGAGCGTGAGCACCACGGTCACAGCGCCCATGGCAACGAGGATGAACTTACGACGCAGGCGACGGCCCATTGCACTGGCAGCATCGGCGCGCCCCGGATTACCCGAGCCCACACCCATGCCGAGCTTCGCCGCCATGCGCTTGCACCACGTGCGCACGCTCACGCCCGTTCTCCTTCCTCGACAACCTCGAGCGAATATCCCTGGTTGCGCGACGCGCGGATGGCCAGGTCGGCACCCAGTGCCGTCAGCTTTTTGCGCAGGTACGAGATGTAGACCCACACCACATTGGCGCCTTCGGGCGCGTCTTCGCCCCAAACCTCGAGCATCAGACGTTCGGTGGGCATACGCGTGCCGGCGTTGCGCATAAAGAGCTCCATAAGCTGAAACTCACGATTGGCCAGGTGCTCCTCACCCAAGGGACCCGCAAGCGTGCACGATGCCGTGTCGAGGCGCACGTTGCCCACGCTGAGCGTCGTGGCGTCAATTGCCGTGGCGGCACGCGTCATGGCACGAATGCGAGCAAGTAGCTCCTTGGCGGCGAACGGCTTAGTCAGGTAATCGTTGGCGCCGGCGTCCAAGCCCTCGACCTTATCGGACACCTCGCTTTTGGCCGTAAGCATAATGATGGGCAGTCGCTTACCGGCGGCGCGTGTACGCTTGAGCACCTCGATGCCGTCCATCCTGGGCATCATGATGTCCAAAATTGCGGCGTCATAGTCGTTGGCAAGCAGATATTCGAGCGCCGTCAGACCGTCGAGGGCGGTGTCGACCTCGTAGTCGCTATGTTGAAGAATCGCGGTGAGGGCGCGGGAGAGGCCAGGTTCGTCCTCGGCAAGCATCAGCTTCATAGTTGTTCCTTTGGCGCACGGCTATACAGGTTTCGATACTGCCGATGATAGCGCACCGCCAGCTGCCTTAGCGCAGCCCTAGCTGCTCAACCTGCACGTTTTTAAATGCGCAGAATATGGCTTAGCCAAACTTAAGGCGCAGATGCTGAGCACTTGGACGCATGCCGACCGCGAAAGGACGGCGACTCGTTCTTTCAGGGCGTCTTGGCTATGCAAAGTGCCCGAGCGCTATTCCTCGTACGCGCCCTCAAGCCGCAGTAGCCACTCCTTACGGTCGAGGCCGCCGGCATATCCGTTGAGCGAACCATCGGCGGCAACCACGCGATGGCACGGCACAATAATCGAAACAGGGTTGCGAGCGACCGCAGCCCCCACCGCACGAGGAAACACAACGGGGTCCTCGTTTCCCGGTACACGATGTCGAGCCGCAACACGCTGGGCGATCTCGCCATACGTAGCGACCTCGCCACGCGGAATAGAAAGCAGCTCGTACCAGACTTCACGCTGAAACGCCGTGCCAATCAAATGCAACGGCGGCGTATACCGAGGCTCCTGCCCCGCAAAATAAGCATTCAGCCAAGCCCAAGAACGCTCAAGCACCGAAGAGGCCACACCATTTGCCGGACTCGCCGACGACATGCCACCGGTACCGGAAACCGCGTCGGCGCCTTCAACATGTTCGGAGTCTTCCCGGAGAAGCGTGGAACCAAAGTGCTCCTGCCCCTCAAACCAAAGCCCCGTCAGACCGCGGCCATCAGCGGCAAGCAAGATTTCGCCCAAAGGCGAAGCAAATGTCGTCGTGACCACCAGCGGCTCCTTTCAAAACTCCGCAACATAATACCGCGAATTGTGCAGACAACCCCAATCGACCCCAAAGTCACCCAAGGCAGCAGGCGCGACAGCGCCCCAGCTGCCGCACGACCCCAAAGTCCCCGCAGGCAGCAGGCGCAACGCGCCGCAGCTGCCGGCCGCGCTCCGCAGCCCC
>OGZE01000251.1_pt1 | contig 41975 bp, 34 predicted proteins | sample 1576731 | NCBI WGS metagenome assembly OGZE01 (sample SAMEA3541503, study PRJEB24748) | human gut metagenome | biome: human gut; feature: human-associated habitat; material: faeces | place: China | collected 2012 | reverse complement strand
GCGTTCCTACTGGAGCGCGCCCCGGTATGTGTCGGCATATCTGCGTTATTTTTTGCCGTGGAATCTTGTGCGGCTGACCGGCCTCTTGCCGGGTTTGGATTTGCCCGTCCCCGTTTGCGACGCCGAAACGCCGGTGACCATCGCCGACCTCGGAAGCGGGCCGCTGACCCTGCCTATTGCTTTGTGGCTGTCCCGTCCCGACTGGCGGGCTGTGCCGCTGACGCTGGTCTGCGTGGATACGGTTCCCCGTCCCATGGAAATGGGGCGCTCCATACTGGAACACATGGCGAAACTCTCCGGTGAACCGCTGAACTGGACGATCCGTCTGGTGCGTTCGCCGCTGATGCAGTCATTCCGCGAGTTGCGCTCTCCGTATCTGCTCATGGCGGGCAATGTGCTCAACGAATTGAAGGACAAGCCGGGCGTCAGCGTCGATGAACGTATGGCGGATCTCGCCGTCGCCGTGGGGCGGACGCTGCATCCTGAAGGCACGGCGCTGTTCGTTGAGCCCGGCACGCGGCTCGGCGGCACGCTTACCGCGAAGCTCCGGGAAACGGCGCTGGAGGAGGGGCTGACGCCTGTGGCTCCTTGTCCGCATCTTGGTCCGTGTCCGCTGTTGGAGACGCGCGAGCGTCGCTGGTGCCACGCGTCGCAGCTTGCTGTGGCCCCGGCATGGCTGGCGGATCTGGCCCGTTATGCCAAGCTGCCCAAGGATTCGCTGAGCTTGTCGTTCATGCAGCTTCGGCCTGAATCGGAGGCCGCTCCCATCGCCAAAACAGCTCTTTTTCCGGCGATGGACCCCAACGGGGTCGTTGCCCGTATCCTGTCCGAGTCCTTCCCCGTCCCCGGCATGGGACATGCCCGCTATGCCTGTACGGAAGACGGGTTCGCCATTATCCCCGCAGCCGGGGACATCCCCTCCGGGGCGCTTGTCGCCTGCCGCCGTCCCGCGTCTCCACGTAAGGACGCCAAGACGGGGGCCGTTGAACTGCTTTGGCAGCCGGAACAAAAACCTCAACGCTGATTTTTTCAGGAGTCTTTCATGTCTAAGATTATCACCCGGTTCGCGCCGAGCCCGACCGGGCATCTGCATATCGGCGGCGCCCGCACCGCTTTGTTCTGTTGGCTTCTTGCGCGTCATTACGGCGGTGAATTCCGTCTGCGTATCGAGGACACGGACACCGAGCGCTCGAAGCAGGAGTACACGGACGCGATTCTGGCCTCCATGCGCTGGCTTGGGCTGGATTGGGACGGCGAGCTGACCTATCAGACGCAGCGCACGGACCGCTATAATGAAGTCATCGACAAGATGATTGAGAGCGGTCATGCCTATTGGTGCTCCTGTACGCCCGAAGAAGTGGAAGCCATGCGTGAAGCCGCCCGCGCCAAAGGTGAAAAGCCCCGCTACGACGGTCGTTGCCGCGAGCGCGGCCTCGATGCCGGGCCCGGCCGCGTCGTGCGCCTGAAGATTCCCACCGAAGGCCGTGTGGTGTTCGACGACATGGTGAAAGGGCATATCGCCACGGACGTTTCCGAGCTCGACGACATGATCCTGCGCCGTAGTGATGGTATGCCCACCTACAATATGGCGGTGGTGGTGGACGACCACGACATGGGGATTACCCACGTCATTCGCGGCGACGACCACGTTTCCAACACGCCGAAGCAGATCCTCATCTATCAGGCGCTTGGGTGGGAACTGCCCGTGTTCGGTCACGTGCCCATGATCCTCGGCAAGGACCGCCAGAAGCTTTCCAAGCGCCACGGCGCGCGTTCCGTGGTGGAGTACCAGAATGACGGCCTCCTGCCGCACGCGCTGGTCAACTGCCTCGTCCGCCTCGGCTGGTCGCACGGGGATCAGGAACTGTTCTCCATGCAGGAACTCATTGATCTTTTTGATGGAAAGAACCTGAACAGTTCCGCTTCCGCTTTCGATCCCGACAAGCTCCTGTGGTTCAACGCCCATTACCTGCGGGAGACGCCGCTTGACGACCTGGCCCGTCTGGTCCTGCCTTTCATTCATCAGAAAGGATTCACGGGTGCGACGGAAGCTTCCATTGAACCGCTGGTTCCCCTGTACCGCGAACGGGCAAAGAACCTTATCGAGCTTGCCGACGGCATTGCCCAGCTGCTCTACAAGTCCGCCGATCTGCCTTATGACGAAGCGGGCGTTGCCAAGTGGCTGACGGACGAAGGCAAGGAGCACGTGAAGGTCATCCGTGATCAGCTTGCGGCGCTTCCTTCTTTTGACAAGGAAAGCATCGAGCACGTGATCCATTCGTACGTGGAAAGCCTCGGCGTGAAGTTCAAGATGGTCGCGCAGCCTGTGCGCGTGGCGATCACCGGTGTGATTGGCGGTCCCGGCTTGCCCGAGTTCATGCTCGCCATCGGCAAGGATGAGACGCTCGCCCGCATGGATCGCGGATTGACCCTGTAATTTTGAGAGTATGAGGCAACCGGGGAAGGGAGGGGAAAACTTCTATAGAAAATGTTCCCCTCCCTTCCCCGGACTCCCTATCCCTCCTCTTTCAAACATTTTTGGCGTTATCAACTCCCTGTCCGGCATTTTGGGGTAAGAGGGCGTATTGCCTGATAGCGAGAGGAACGTTCCTTTATCACACCGCGAAGACAAGCCGGGATGCAGTTGTATCCCGGCTTGTCTTCTTAGGGGCTGAATCAATCTCTGGTCGGGCATCCAGCAAAAAGGGCAGTCGTGGAATACCGAATACGAGAGTTCGGGAGGGAGGAGAGGCTTGGCGGTCGTCTTCGTTCTTCCCTTCTTCGTTTTTGATGATAATGGGATGTTTTTAACGCCAAAAGATACAAGAAAGGCCGGAACCTCTTCGTGTTGGAGAGATTCCGGCCTTCATTGGACCACGTTGGGCAGCAAATTTTTTCAATGGTGGAGGCGGGGGGAATCGAACCCCCGTCCGAGAAAGATTCACGCGAAGCATCTACAGGCTTAGGTTGGGTATCATATCTCGCCTCAGGCTTGGCCCCCAATCAGGGCGTCCATCGGCCAGTTCACCGTAAAGTCTCGCGCGTCGCCCGGCAAACATAACGCCACGCCAGCCCGATAGTTTTACACCTTGCCAGCTTATCGGGCGTGAGCCGGTTCGGTGTGCCGCTTAATTAAGCAGCGTAAGCGTATTCGTAATCGTTGCCAATTACTATGGTGCCGCTTTTAACGAGGCCAGCGGCGCCTCGGCCTGCCACTTCGGCTTCAACATCCCCGTCGAAACCAATGCGCCCCCAAAGGGATAGGCAGACGTGGAACTCCGTACAACGAAGTCCCCATTCGCGTAGGATGAAGTATAGTCATTCCTGCGGAAAAGGCAAGGCTGGTCCGGCGCTCTCTTATTGAGCCGGAAGGCGCTCTTTTTTACCGGCACTTGATCCTTTTTCCGTGGGACGAGTCTCTCTCTTGGGCTTGGAACAAAAAAGAGGGGGTTGCCCCCCTCTTGGTTATCCGTTTACGTGCGGTTTATTTACTTCTTGGCGCCGTCGGTCGTATCACTCAGAGCCAGCGAGCGGAAGAAGGTCTGCCCCTGACGCTGGAGCTGGAGCATGACGACCCCGCGCTTCTTGGCGTCTTCACGGATGATCTTGCTGAACTCTTCCACGGACTTGATGGGCTTCAGGTTGGCGCTCAGGATGATGTCGCCTTCCCGGAGTTCCGCTTCGGCGGCCAGCTTGCCGGGCTCGACGCCCACGATGAGGAGGCCGGTGCCGGGCTTGACGTTGGCGGTACGGGCTTCTTCCTTGGTTAGAGGCCGGACGGACAGGCCTATGGACGGGGCATCCTGTTCAACGGCGCTGCCGGACTTGCCGGAAGAGGCCTTGAGGTTCCGTTCGCCGAGCTGGACGGTGATGTTCTTGCGTTCGCCGTCACGCCACACAACCATGTTGACCTTGGAACCGGGCGCTTCCGTAGCGATGGCGCGGAGCAGGGCGCTGGAGTCGTCGATCTTCTGACCGTTGACTTCGAGGACCACGTCGCCGTCCTTCATACCGCCCTTGGCGGCGGGTTCGTCGGGCATCACGGAGCCGATGAGAGCGCCGGTGGCTTCGGGCAGGCCGAGGGCCTTGGCGGTGTTTTCATCCACGTCCTGAATGGTAACGCCGATCCAGCCGCGGCTGACCTTCTTGTCCTGCTTGAGCTGGTTGACGATACGTTCGGCCATGCTGCTCGGGATGGCGAAGCCGATACCCTGACCGCTGGCGATGATGGCCGTGTTGATGCCGATAACCTTGCCTTCCATGTTGATCAGGGGGCCGCCGCTGTTGCCGGGGTTGATGGAGGCGTCCGTCTGGAGGAAGTTGTCAAACGGCCCGGACTGGATGTTGCGGCCCTTGGCGCTCAGGATGCCCGCGGTAACCGTGTGTCCCAGGCCGAAGGGGTTGCCGATGGCGAGGACCCATTCGCCCACTTCCATCTTGTCGGAGTTGCCGAAGTTCAGGAACGGCAGGGGCGCGTCGGCCTTTACCTTGAGCAGGGCGATGTCGGTTTCTTCGTCAGTCCCGATGACCTGAGCCTTGAGGGAATGCTCCTTGCCGGTGCTGCCCTGAAGGTTGACGAGAACGGTATCCGCGCCAGCAACCACGTGGTTGTTGGTCACGATGTAGCCGTCGGAGGAAATGAGGAAGCCGGTACCGAGGGAGCGCTGCGTACGGGGCTTGGCATTGCGGCTGTTGCCTTCGAACTGTTCAAAAAAACGCTCAAATTCCGGGGGAAGCCCGCGGAACATTTCGGAAGGCATACCGCCCCGCTGCATGACTTTCTTTTCGGTGCTGATATTGACGACGGCCTTACCGGCGGACTGAACCAGCGGGACGAAGTCGGGAACCACAGGCGCGGCCTGTGCCGAAAAGACCAATGACATGACGAGCATGACAGCAACGAGTGGCAGCATCTTGTATTTGTGCAACATGTGAAAAACTCCTTTATACCATATGTGGGGACAGTCTCGGTCAAACTGTTTCCTTCATAATAGCCATAGGCAAAAGGTTGTAAATACCTTGATTTGGTACAAACTTCTTTACTTTTTGGCTTACTGGAGCCGTTTCGGCCTCTCTCATTGCCGAACCGTGCAAAATGAAGAACTTATTGAAGATGAAAAATTTGTACTGCTTTAGAGTGGGAGTGATAAGTTTATTGAGATACGGGGAGGAGAGGCGGTTTTGAAAAAAGGTTTATTCCCAGCCCTCTTGCCTCCGAAGGTTTCCTGTGCGCGGGGAGGTTGTATGGCGGAAGCGTGTTCCGATGGCTATTCTTTACGGTAATCTATTGTATATATGTAAGTTATTGAAGGTAAACGACGCGTTGGAACGTTTGAACCGTACGCGCAGGTAACAGTTGTTTCCGGGGGATGGAATAGCTCTTATGATGATAAGGAGAATGGAGAACAATAGCCTGTAGGGATGATTAGAGAGGTTTTCTCTCTGCCATCAATGAGTTGAGATGATATTTCAATATGTTTTCGATAAATGTCTGTGGCGTTCGGCCAAAGAAAAAGGCGGGGGATACCCGCCTTTCGGATTTATGGCGTCATCATGCTCAGTGCTTGCGGCAGAGGGTACTCTCGTTGCCGGCCTGAATGGCGACGGCGACGAGCACCGGCCCCGCGAAGACGCCTACCGGCCCAAACGCGGCGAGGCCGCAGAGGATGGAGAGGATCAGCGTAACGACCGACGCGTCGATCCCCGTCTTCAGGAAGAAGGGGCGAAGCAGGTTGTCCACCCCGGCTACGACCAGCGCACACCAGATGGCAAGGCCGATGCAGGCCACCGTGGACCCCGTGAGCCACAGCCAAATGCATACCGGCAGCCAGACGAGAGCCGTGCCGACAAAAGGGATGGGAGCCACGAACGCGGCAATGAGGCCCCAGAACGCGGGTTGGGGGACTTCCGCGATGGCGAAGCCCACACCGCAAAGGAACCCCTGAATGAGCGCGACAAACACGACTCCCACCAAGACGCCGAAGATGGCCTTACGGATGGTTGAAACGAAACGGTCGATGACCTCGGCAGGCCACTGGGTCAGGCGGCAGGCGAATTCGTGGATAAGATCCGCACGGGTTACGCACATCATTGTGATCATGACAAAAAGGAACAGCACCAGCACGGCCTGAAACGCGCCGCCCGCAATGCCCACGCCGCCCGCAAGCACGGTCCGGGCCGCCGTCCCGGCAAGGCCCGCCGCGGTACTGGCAAGCTGATCCAGCCCGCCCTCAAGCCCGGGGAGGTTTTTGAGCCATGCGTCCACGGAAGCGAACCACGCCTGGGCTTCCGGGCTGTGTATCCAGCCGGAGTCGCGCAGGCCGTCGAGAATTTTGAGCCCTGCGACGGCTTGCGGCGTCACCAGCGACACCACGGTGGCGATCGGCAAGATCGTGATGGCCGCGAGGCCCACGGTGTATGTTGTCATGGCCCACGAGGGAGACATTTTCCGGTGCAGCTTGCGGTATGCCGGATAGGTGACGCAGGCCATGCACGTGGCCATAAACGTCGTGATCGGAAAAGGCCAGAGCAGGAAAACCCAAGCTCCGATGGCCAAACAGGCAAGCACTCGTGTCATGGAAAACTCCTCGCCGTATGACGGCGGGTCGGTTTGCTGCATAAAGGGGGCCGGCTGCGGAACAAAGCGTCGCGCGGGAACGGCTCTCCGGCCTCGGCGGGATGGCGCAGCGCCGTCCGTAAGGCTTCGGAGGAGATATCAAACAGATTGGAATCGGTGGGTCCTTATATGCGGGGCGCTTCGGAAAAGGAGGAACGCCTTTCAGCGTTGCTCGCCCCACGTCGGAGCGGGCCGCCATACGTCAGGTGCGCATGAGGTGGGATGGTACTGTTACAGATTCCCTGACTCTTCATTGTACTCGCGCACGGCTTTTTCCATCCGTTTGCGGATACGCTCCGCATCTTGCCGGGCAGTGGCGAGATACGCCTCCACGCACTGGCGATAGGCTTCCATGTCGGAGCGGTACATCCTCCAGTCCATCGGGCTGTCGCCGGGCAGAGGCCGCAGCGGGGAGCGGCAGTCGGGGGCGGGATAGTCGCCGCCCGGAAGCAGGGACGCGGCTTGCGCCGTAAGGGGCAGAAGGAGCAGGGGCAGCATCAGCAGAGTACGCATATCGTTTCCTTTCTGGGAGGAATTCCGGGATACACGGGGAGTTTCTATCAGAAAAGGCCGGAAGAGTATAGAAATCCTTCTCAAGAGGGCGCGGTGGGGCGTTCCGGGCGGGGGGCGAGCAGGGCGTATCCTCCCCAGACCGCGCAGAGGCACAACACCATGTTAAGGGCTATGTTCAGCGCGGCCAAGGATGCATCGCCGGAGCGATAGAGCAGAAACGTGTCGAGCGAGAAGGTCGAAAACGTGGTAAAGCCCCCCAAAAAGCCCGTCCCGAGCAGGCAATAACCCGTGGCGAACGTGTTGCCCGTGCGCCGCATCCAGCCTTGAAGCAGGCCCATCAGGAACCCGCCGAGCACGTTGACGCACAATACGCCCAGCGGAAATCCGGATGGCAGCTTCTCCATCACGGCGAAGCCCGTCATGACGCGGCAGACCGCGCCTGCGCCGCCCCCGAGCATGACGGCAAGGGCATTTCTGGAGAAGATCATGGCGTGATTCCGGTTACGGGACAATGAGAAAATAGGCCGCAGCCGTGGCGGTGAGGCATAACGTTGTATTCAGCCCGATGTTGAGCATTGCCTTGGCGGGATGCCCGGCATGGAAAGCGGCGAGGGTATCCATTGAGAAGGTGGAGAAGGTGGTCAGCGCGCCGAGGAATCCAGCCCCTGCGAACAGCGCGAACGCGGAAGGCGTTCCCCATCGCTGCCAGCATCCGGCCAGCAGGCCCATGAGCAGCGAACCGGAGACGTTGACGAGCAGCGTCCCGCAGGGGAAGGCTTTGCCGAAGCGGTCGGCGCACCAGAGCGAAACACCGTGGCGGCACAGCGCGCCAAGCGCCCCGCCAGCCGCCACGCAGAGCATTTCCGCGGGCATCATCAGCGTTTCCCCGCCATGTGGAAGTTCCGCCAGCGGCAACTGCGCGTTTCGAGCACATTGCACAATTCGTAGAGGGCCACCCCCAGCAGGCTCATGGCGAGGATGCCCGTAAACATCTCAAGCTGATCCCCCCGTCCCCACGCATCCATGATCAAAAAGCCAAGGCCGCGCCGCGTGGCGAAGGACTCCGCCATGAACAGCACCGCCACAGCCGTGCCGCTGGCGACCTTGAGCGCGGTCATGGCGTCGGGCAAGGCGGCGGGGATGAGCACATGCCGCAGCATCTGCAGCGGCGTCCCGCCGAGGGAGCGGAAGGAATCGAGATATTTTTTGTCGAGCCCCTGCGCGCTGGCCCGCGTGACGACGAGGATCTGGTAGCCCGTGGTCAGGGCAATGAGCAGGACGCGGGGCAGATCCCCGAGCCCGAACAAGGTCAGGAACAGGGGGAGCAGCACGATCTTGGGCAGAGGATAGGTCAAAAAGACCATCGGGGACAACGTATTGTCCACGGAACGGACATGGCCCAGAATGAGCCCGAGCGGGAAAGCCACCAGCCATGCGAGGCTCATGGCGGAGAGCACCCGCCAGGCGCTGGCCCCGGCATGTTGCCAGAATGCGCCTGTGGTGAGCGCTTCCCCGAAATAAGCCAGCACGTCCAGAGGACGCGGCAGCAGAAATTCGCCGAGCGCCAGCGATCCGATCTGCCAGATCGCCAACAAGGCCGCCAGCGCCAGCAGGTAACGGAAGAGGGCACGCATGATTTTTTCCTATCAGTAGATAACTGTTGCAAGAGGCTTCGGAGCCCTGTGATGGGAGAGAACACGTTTCCGTATGCCCTCATCCAAGCGCCTGGAAAACGGACGCCCCGGCACGCTTTCATGTATGTACTTGAAAGGGATTCCCTGTGTTTTCCTGCATTGGAATCCTCGCGGGAAGCGTTCCGAACATTTCAGAAGAGGCCCTTCAAAACGCCCCTTTCGTTTCCGTTTTTCCCGCCTCAACTCAGGAATTTGTGCAAAATCCGGGCGGCGAGGGGAACCGTAAGGATGATGGTGTAAAGCCGGACCATTTGATAGGCGAGCACGATGGGAGCGTTGGGGCCCATGTCGGCGGCAAGGCCGACCACCACGTTCAGGCCGCCGGGGCTGGTGGCGAGATAGGCGCTGGTGACGTCGAGGTTGCCGAATTTGACGACGAAAATGGCGATGAGCATCCCCGCGACGAGCACCAGCAAGGTGCTGATCACCAGTACGGGCCACGTGTCCCGGACCGCCAGCAACATTTCCGGCCGGTACATGTTGCCGACCAGCACGCCAAGGCCAGCATAAATACAGAATTGGAAGGGCCGGGGAAAGGCCGCCTGAGGAAGCGAGGAAAAGCTCTTGAGAAGAATGACGGCTATGATGGCTCCGGTCATGGCCCCACCGGGAAGGCCGAACCATTCGAAGATGAAACCGCCCGCAGCGCCGCACAGCAAGAGGATGATCAGTGTGGACATGAAAAATCCTTCGTTTCCGACAAGGCGGCGTACACCTTTTTCGTCAGTGAGAAATACCGTTCCTCGCCGCGGGGGTCCGCGTCGCCGAAACAGGGATTTTCCAGCCACATGACGTTACGGGCGGGATGGCCGTTCATCACCATGACGTGCTTGCCAAGAAACACGGCTTCAGGAACATTGTGCGTCACAAGGACGCAGGTAGGACGGCGGCGTTGCCACAGCGACAGCACGGTCGTCTGGAGGTGTTCGCGGGTCAGGGCGTCGAGGGAAGAAAAAGGCTCGTCCATAAGCAGGATGTCCGGATCCGTAATCAGGGCCCGGCCTATGGCGACGCGCTGCCGCTGGCCTCCCGAGAGCTGCGCGGGATAGCGCATCCCCAAGCCGCTCAGCCCCAGTTCGTCCAACATGTCCGCGACGGCTTTCCGGCGCGTGGACGGTGCGACTCCCTGGAGTTCGAGCGGCAGGGACAAGTTCTCCTGCACCGTCTTCCACGGAAAGAGCCCATAATCCTGCAGGATGAACGAAATCCTTCCCTTGTCGCGCCTGCTGACTTCCCCGGTACTTACCGTGCCCCGGTCCGGCTTGTCCAGCCCCGCGAGGAGGTAGAGCAGGGTGCTTTTGCCGCATCCCGAAGGGCCGATGACGGAAAGGGTTTCCCCGGAGGGCAGATCAAAGGAAAGGCCGTCCAGAACCGGGCCTTCGCCGTAGCCCTTGCTCAGATCACGGACGGCGATGCCCGCATCGGACGCACGGCTCACTGAAAGACCACATCCCCATAGGCTGGGTCTTTCTTGAGGATACGGTTGGCCTTCATCCAGTCCGCGAAGGTCTTGATGTCCGCCTCGGAAGGCAGGCCGGTCGGCGTGTGCGTCATGTCGAAACGCACCATCGTGTAGTTGGCGGAAGCGCCCTTGGGCAGCAGGCCCTTGGCCTCCATGATCGGGCGGTAGGCATCGGGGGTTTCGTTGATGCGCTTCGCCGCCTCCCTGAGGGCCTCGCGGAATTTCGCCACGGTCTGTGCGCCGTCGGGGGCGTCGAGCACGTCGCGCTTCAGGGCGATGACCGCCAGGGGGGTATTCAGCTTGCAGTCGTTCAGGATGGTGCGCGCTCCTTTTGCCTCCACAAGGGACACCAGCGGCTCGGGGAGCAGGGCGGATTCGATCTGCCCGCTCAGGAGCATCTGGAGGCGTACCGGGATCTGGCGGATATCCTGCCGGTTCAGGAAATCGGGAGCGGCCCCTTCCTGCTGGAGGAGCTGCGCGAGCAGAAAATCAATGATGGTGGCGCTGGAAACCGCAATGTCCTTCCCTTTGAGGTCGGCCAGAGTTTGCGCTTTGGACTTGGGGGAGACGACGAGCCCGAAACAGCGGTTGTCCGGCGAGGAGTGCGAGGTCGTCGCCACAATAGCTTGCGGCGAGCCGCTTTCATTCTGCATGAGGACGTTGATGATGTCCCCGAAATGCCCGCTCAGCGCCCCCGCCCGCATGGCGGCACCGAGCTCCAGCGCGCTCTGGAAGGGGATAAGTTCCACTTCCAGCCCCTGTTTGGCGAACAGGCCTTCGTCTGCCGCGACGTGCAGGACGATGGTGTCGGCGGCGGGGAGGACGCCAAGCTTGAGCGGGGCGCTGTGCGCGGGCTGGACGGCGGCAAGGACGAGCAGGGAAAGGAGGACTAGCAGGCGGCGCATCATGTGAAGTTCCGTTGGGTTAAGAGTGATGATTCCGGCGTATTCTCAATGGAAAAAAGATGGTTGTGCAGATTCGCCGGAACCGATCCTTACACCGGATTGCGGAAAATATCCAGTGTGCCCCGTTCCGCGGGAATGCCGCCGCATCAAGGAAGATGGAAGGGAGAGGGCAAAAAGGGTTGGACAAAATGCGCTCCGTATGATCTGCCTGTGGATAGGCAGAGCTTTTGTGGGAGAACTGCTGAAATGACTCCGGTTCCAGCCGGGCATGGTCCGGCCTTTTCCCGGCGGCGCGGATCTGCTAGGGAAGAGAACGGCAATACGGAACAACATGATCCCGCGCCATCCGCAGGGATACAGGAGCAACACGATGCAGGAAAAGCTGTTTAACCGTCTGATGGACGTCATCGAATACGACGTCGCCCCGTTGACCCGCAAGCGCGTCGCCATCGGCTGCAAGGTCTTCGGCGCGGCGGTGCTGCGGAAGGACGATCTGTCTCTCGTCCTCGCCGAAACCAATATGGAGGCGTTTTCCCCGCTCTGGCACGGCGAAGTCTACGCCATCAAGCAATTCTGGGAGTTGCAGGGCCATCCCGACCCCAAGGACTGCATCTTCATCGCCACGCATCAGCCTTGCTGCATGTGCGCGTCGGCCATCGCGTGGAGCGGCTTCCCCGAACTGTTTTATCTGTTCGGCTACGAGAACACGAGCAAGGACTTTCATATCCCCCACGATCAGAAGATGATCCGGGAACTGTTCCATTGCACCAGCCCGGCGGAGGATTCCAGCTATTACACAAGCCGCCCCATCATGGGCCTGTGCGATACGCCGGAAGCGGCGGCCCGTTTCGAGCGCATCAAGAACCTGTATGCGGAACTCTCCGCCGTATATCAGGCTGGAGAAAAGAAGATGGTGCTTTCATAGCAGCCTGTGAGACGCACCCATAAAAAACGCCTTGCCGATGTTTTTTCGGCAAGGCGTTTTTTATGAGCGGTCTAGTGGGAAGATGGTTCCTTTCGCGGATTGGAACGGTCGAGCGGAGAAACGGGAATACGTTCAGCGCCCCTCGGGTGGAACCGCGAATAGCCTGTACGGGGGCTTCTCCGCTGTCAGACGGTACCGTCATGCGAGAGGCCGGTTAATCTTCATCCTTGAACCATGTATCGGGATCGTAGCTGGCCGTATCCTTGCCCGTCAGATAGGCGTCCACGGCATGGACGACCAGTTTGTAGTCCGCCATGCGTCGTTTTTCCAGCGCCTGATCGCGGGGGATGATCAGCTTGTCCGGATTGACGAACTGCCCTTGCTTCCGGATACGGAAATCGAGATGGGGGCCGGTCGCCGTGCCGGTCGCACCCACGTAGCCGATGGTTTGCCCCTGCCGGACGCGTTTGCCGTTCTTCATGCTTTTGGCAAAACGGGACATATGCCCGTAGAGCGACTCCAGCCCGTTGTCGTGGCGGATAATGACTTGTTTGCCGTAGCCTCCGGCCCGCCCGATATTGGTAATGACCCCGTCGCCCACGGCCATAATGGGGGTTCCGGTAGGGGCGCCGTAATCGATGCCCTGATGGGGCCGGGTGTTGCCGAAGACCGGATGCCGGCGCGCCATGCTGTAGCGCGAGGTCACGCGCAGGAACGAGAGCGGAGCCTTGAGCAGTTCCCGGTGGAGGTTGTCGCCTTCCGCATTGTAGTATGTTTCCCGGCCGCGTTCGTTGTGGAACAGATAGGCCGTATGCTGCTTGTTTTGATTGGTGAATTTCGCACCGAGCACGCGTCCATACCCCTCAAACGCATCATGGCGGAAACGCTTTTCCACCAGCACCTCGAAGGCGTCGCCTTCCCGTAGATCGCTGATGAAATTGATTTCGGAAGCGAAGACGTTCGCAAGGGCAATGGCCAGCGCCACGTTTTCGCCTTGTTCGGTTACGGCTCCGGAAAGCGTGCTCTTGATCTCTCCTTTGATGACCGCCAGCGAGGTCTGGTAGTCGATCTCTTCAAGCCGGGCGACGAAACGGTCGTCCTTCTTCTCGACGATGAGGTATTTTTCCTGATTGATTTCGTATTTGAAACACCGGAACTCCTTGGTCTGCGGATCTCGGACAACGGCGAAGGGCTGGCCGAAACGGACCTTGGTCAAGACATATACCGGCTTGGCCGCCGCGAGCAGCTCGGCAAGGTCGTTTGCATCCATCCAGTCCCCAAGGATTTTTCCCGCCGTGTCGCCTTTCTGGATCTCGCTGCGGAGGACTTCTCCCTGTTCGGGGTCCTGTTCGATGGTATAGCGCGGATTGGCCTCATAGACGTCGGCTTCCTTGGCGTCTTCCTCTTCGCCATCCTCTTTTTGCGCCTCTTCCTCTTCATCCTGTTTGAATTCGTCCACGGCATGTTCGGGAGACAAGGACAACAGCCCTTCCACGTGGGAAACCACGTTTTCGAGCGGAGCGGGAAGGGGGTCGGCATCATCACGGAACCGGAGAAGCAGCGCGAGGCTGAGAAGGATAAGGCACAGGGAGATGATGCACCATAAAATCCGTCGCATGGGCAGACACCTGAATCATTGCAAACGAGTTGAAGTTCGCCGGTCGCCGCGCGGAACCGTTCCCGGATGACGGAAAGCGGCGGAGGGGACGTTCCCCGGCGCGGCACGAAATATGCCTCATACCCTATTCGAACAGAACAACCTACCGTTTTTTTGGTAAAAATATTTTTACAAAGTGGTTGCCGCCAGATCCGTTCCACACAGCGGAAGTACGTTGAAAGCCTGTTCGGGCCGTATGGAAAGCCGATACGGAGAACGGCGCAGTGAGGGGAGGTGCGGAACGACAGAAGCTATTCACCATGCTGGTTCTGATGAAAACGCGGAATAACACGGTGTTAGCATGGTCATATTTCTCGGAGAAAAAATTTTTGTCCGAAAGCGAAAAAAGAGCTTGCCAAGGAAGGGGCTTTTCGCTAGAAGTTTCTTCGCGCCGAAGTGGTGGAATTGGTAGACACGCTAGGTTCAGGGTCTAGTTCTCGCAAGGGAGTGGGAGTTCGAGTCTCCCCTTCGGCACCATAAGAAAATCAACGGGTTAGAAGAAAAAGTCTTTCTTCTGACCCGCTTTTCTTTTTCCCAAATCGCAATTCTCCCCCACTATGCCCCCACCCCTGGAAATTTGCTCAAATTTCTTGGGGTACCCACTTGTCGCTGCCCCCACCTCCCGTGGGGGAGACGTGCAGCGTTTACTATACTCCCTTCCTTTTTAAAGCTCCGCCGGGTCATTCGCATGGAATGCCCTGGCGGAGCTTTTTTGTTTTCTCAGTCCCAGTCTCATTTCAAGGCACACGCTCCCTCACAAAAAATTCGCCCCCCTCCCGTGTTCACGGAAGAAGGGCGAAACCTCGCGCTCTTGTGCTCGTGGCTCTACGCCACAGCAGCAGGGGAACTTGCGTCATGCAGGTGCGGGGTCGTCGTGGGTGGTTCCCACGACCTGACGAGCCAGCCGCTCGGTCAATACACCTCAGACAAAGGATATGAATTGAGGAAAACCAAGGCCTAGAAAGGCAAAAAGCCAATACGTTGGCGCGTATCGGCTTATCCGCAGAGTGAAATTCCTACTAGCAAGTGGGATGACACTAAACCGCAAGGTTCCTCTTTGTCAAGTGCATCGAGTCTGCTTGTTTTTGCCTTTTTCCGGCCTGCCCCGCTTGGGGAAGAGAGCGCGAACCATGCAGACATTTGCACCAAGAGGAAGGATTCACGGGCCGATTTTACCGCAATTTGTGTTGGAAACCTCTGTCAGTTTTGGAGCCAAGATCATGTATGCCCTGCTGTGCAATTACGCTTCAGACAGCGACCGTTGCTGGCCCTCCCAGGCCACGTTGGCCGCACGGCTTTCGTGCAGCGTGAGCAGCGTTAAAAAGTACCTGGCCGAACTGGTGGGGATCAATCTTATCCAGGTACGGCGGGAGCAGTACCGCTCGTCGGTCTATTATCTGTTGCAACCGGCTGCGTTGAAGTCGGTTAGCCATGATGCAACAGACTCTGCCCCTTATGAGGCAAAGCCTGCCAGTCATCGGTCAGATTCTGCCTGTGAGCAGTCAAAATCTGGCTACTTAAATACTCTTAATAAACAAGAAGAAATAAATACTCCCCCCTTACCCCCCGTGCGGCCCGTACCGTCGAAGGTGACGGCTTCGCCTTTGCCTTCCGTGTTGGGGGGCGGGGGGGTGTCTGTCTCTGATTTTGAGAAAGCATGGGCACTCTACCCCAAAAAAGAGGCCAAGGGCCTTGCCTGTGCAGCCTGGAAGGCACTTCAACGTCAGGGGCAGCTTCCCACCTTGCAGGAGTTGGAATCCAGCATTCGACAGTTCATGGCCTCGGACAACTGGCAACGCGAACAAGGCCGCTTTGTGCCGCAAATGAGCAACTGGCTTCGTGGGCAACGCTGGCTCGACATGCCTTCGGCTGCCGCGCCTGCTGCCTCCGTTGCACCTGCCGCCAGAGAAAGCGAGGCGACGCGGCAGGCTGCCCGTGCCATTCAGGCAATGCTGGAACGTGAAGCAGCCCTCAAAGCCGCCCAGGATAAAGAGCGCGAAGCCTTGCGCCCGCGCTTTGAGGCTTTTGCCGCAAAGTTTCCGATGGACGCGCAACCCTGGCTCAAGCCGATGGCCTTTGGCCTGTGGATGCACCTGCACAACACTTTCCGTGCTCCGGCTCCTTCAGACGTGCCCGCCGACAACCTCCTCAGCATTGTGGACTTTTTGCGCGGATTCAAAGGCCGCTGTGAACAGGCCGCATGGCAAAAAAGCCCTTCCCCGCAAACGCAACCGCTTACCAGTGCGCGTTTCGGCAATGCCGTCCTGTGCGGCGACATGCTCTCCCATCATCCGCTGTTTTCCCAAAGACCACCCACGCCCGTGTTCAGCAGGGCGATGTGAACATTTGCAACACAAGGGGATTATTGTGAAACGATTACGATTTTTTAAACTGCTTCCGGCACTGATGGCATTGCTGTGGGGAAACTGCGCCCTGGCGGCGGAAAGCCAGGCACCGCCCGCCGCACCTGCGGCCCTCATCGGCCAGCAGGGCACTGTCCTGGGGCAAACGGCCACTGCACCGCCTGCCGCCCCGCAACAGGCCACCCAAGCCAGTCAGGAGCACGTTGGGCAAGGCCAGACCGTGCCGCCCGCCAATGCTGAAGCCAAAAAGCAACCGGACGCGCAAGCACTGTTTCAGGAGAGCTTGCGGCAGATGATGCCCTTGGATGAAGGGCAGATTCAGGAGTACCGCGAGCGTTCGGATCAGCGCGAACGGGCCTTGTTGCCCATTGCGCCCGCGCTCAGTTCGCGCACCGTGCGAGTGCCGCTGGAACCGGGACGTGCGCCGGTCAAGGTGTTCACCACGGCCAATATCGCCACCTCGCTGCTCATCCATGACTCCACGGGCCAGCCCTGGCCCATCACCTCCGTCACCAACGGTGGGCCGTCATTCTTTCAAGTGCTGCGGCCTGAACTGCCGGACGGGAACCTGCTCAACGTCATGCCCACGCAGAGCTACGGCACAACCACCATCGTCGTCACGCTGGAAAAGCAGGACATCCCCCTGGTCATCCGTCTGGAGTCCGACTCGGTACGCGGGCCGGAACGCAAGGCGGACGCGCTGGTGCTCTTCCAGATCACGCAGCACGGCCCCAAGGCCAAGGCTCCCATCATCGAGGACATCAAGGAGACTGTTTCCTCATCCATGCTGGCCTTTCTGGATCACGCGCCGCCTTCTGATGCCGTGCGTGTGAAAATGGAACCCAAGATGGACAAGGTGCAGGTCTGGAAGCTCGGCCAGAATCACTACATCCGCACAAGTCATGCTCTGATGTGGCCTGCCTGGACGGCTGCGGTCAACGGCGCGGGCAATATGAAGTGCTACGAGGTGCCGGTCACATCGCGGATCATGCTTTCCGCCAATGGCAAAATGCAGACCATCGTTCTCAGCGATGGCGTCAGCAAAGGCGCGGAGGTGAAGCCGTGAGCGTTACCAGCACCGAAAAGAAGCGCCGTTTCATTATGTTCAGCCTGCTAGGGGCGGCTCTCGCCGCTGTGATTCTGGCTGGCTCCATGATGCTCTTCGCACCCAAGAAACCCTCCACCACGTCCAATCTGGGAACGGCCAGAACCGATGCCGTCAAGGCTCAGGCGGGCGGCGAAGGCTCGGAAGAATACAACAAAAAACTGGAAGTTCACGACCAGCAAAAGGCCAATGCCGCGCTCACGGCGGGTGAAAGCTTTATTCCTACTCCTGTGGGCACCAAAGCCCCGGTGGTGACGAGAAAGCAAGACACACCCCCGCCGCCCCCGGCTGTGACTCAGCCTCGCGTTACTCCTGTGCAGGCTCCGCGCACGGACAACACCATGCAAAAGCGCATGATGGAAGATTTGGCAGCTCTGGACGCCAAACTTTCCGGAGTGGCTGTGGGCGAGGGAAAGATCGTTTTTGTGGGCGATTTTTCCAAGGACATGCCGGTGGCGGCTCCCGCTGCGATCACAACCGGAACAGCACAGCAGCCGGACGGCAACGCGCTGGCTTTGAAACCCGGCGATCTGCTCTATGCCGTCATCGACACCGGCGTGAACTCCGATGTGCCTTCCGCCGTCATGGGCACGGTGGCTTCCGGCAAACTCAAAAATGCCCGCCTGCTTGGGAAGTTCCAGCGTTTTGATGAACGCCTGGTGCTCACCTTTTCCAGAGTCATTCTGCCGGACGGCAAAGACGCGCAGATTGAGGGCTATGCCGTTGATCCGGCCACGTCCGAGGCGTCCGTAGCCTCTTCGGTCAATACGCACTTCTTCAGCCGCTGGGGCGGACTCATTGCCACGGCCTTTCTGGAAGGGCTGGGGAGCGCCAAAAAATACAGCGGCGCACAGAGCACGATCTATGGCGGATATGGGGGCGGGGTAAACGGCCAGAGTACGGATCAGATGGTCTGGAATACATACAGCCCTGCGGATCAGGCATGGATTGCCGCCGGGAAGGTAGGGGAAAAGGCCGGGAAAATCTTTGAGAAGAATTTTGAGCGGCCTCCCACCGTCACCCTCGCCAGCGGCACTCCCATCGGCGTTCTGATCCTCAACATCAAGGACAGGTGACGGCTATGGAAAATTACATCGCCAACGTCATCCCGCACCTGCAACAGTGGTGGCCCGTCATCATTGTGCTGGCCTACCTTGTGGGCATCGGCTTTGCGATGGTGTCTCTGGCGCAGAGCATCAGCCACAAGCAGCGTTTCAACCGCTCCATAGCCGTGTGGACGTTGTGGGCAGCAGTACTGCTGCTGAACATCCCGGCGTTCATGGATTCCTTGTCCATGACGGTCTTCAATCAAACCTCGGAACAGGCTTTGAGCTACTCCCCGCCGTCTTCTCCGGGGGCAATCTACATTCAGTTCGCCGTGTACGGCATCGCCACCGTGGGTGTCATCGGCATCATCCGGGGGCTGTGTCTGCTCAGGGATACGCCCAATCAGGCCATGAATTTCAGCCGCTGCATTGTGCATCTGTTCGGCGGCATCATCGCTGTGAACCTTGTCACCTTTCTGCGGGGCATTGGGGCCACGCTGGGCGGTGACGTGCAAACAACCATCGCAAAAATCATCGGATAAATAAGGAGACTTGTATGAAAACCAGTTTTTCTATTGAAGCTGTTTCCCCTGTCCGCTTCACGGCAGCGGCCCTGGCTGCCGCCGCAGTGTGGCTTTTCGTGCCTGAGCTGGCCCTGGCTGCCGTGACCTTTGGCGACATCGGCCAGAACGTGGCGGACAGCGCCAAGGGTGTGGCCAAGGGCGTCACAATGGCGGGTTTTGCCTCCGGTGCGGGCATGGGGGTGTGGGGCTGCATCGACCTCTACAAGGCCAGCAAGGGGCAATCGGGGCAGACAGGCAACTACGCGCCCGGAGTCGCTAAGGTGGTCATTGGTGCTTTGGCCTTGGGAATCGGGGAATTCCTCGGCTCTGGTTCGGCCACGCTCTTCGGTTCCGACCAGACTACGGGTCTTGATGAACTCGGCCTGCGCTAGGAGCTGCCCCAAATTGGTTCTTTTGCCTTCCAGCTTTGTCAAACTTCGCTTTTTGCTCTGGTCGAGTACCAGAAGAGTACACTCCCTCCGCAAAAAGCTCGTTTTCCTCGCTGGAAAGCAAAACTCCTCAATTTGGAACATCTCCTGAAGGTCATCACAAAGGAATTGCTATGAATTTCTTCAAAAAGAAAAAGCCGCTGCCGGACGCTGTGCCGGAATTATCGCTGGAAGCCACAAGCACCGTGACGGCGGCAACAGAGGATGCAGGCGAAAGCCCGGCGCAAGACTCGCCTCCGGCCTACAACGCCGAAACCGTTATCGGCGGTCTTGGCTGGTATCGGTCGCAGTACCAACGGGCCATGAAACTGGCTCTGGGTCTGCTACTCGTGCTGATCGCCTGTGTGGCGGTCATTGCACTGCTCATCGCCAAACAACCCACACCGCGCTATTTCGCGGCCACGCCCGATCTTCGGCTTGCGCCGCTGATTCCGCTGGATAAGCCCGTGCTCACGCAGCAGGGTTTGCTGAATTGGGTCACGGAAACCATCAGTAATGCTGTTTCGCTGGATTTTCTGGAATGGCGGGACAAGCTCTCCCGCACCAGAGAAAATTTTGAAGAGGCAGCCTACAAATCTTTTCTGGCGGCCCTCCAATCCTCCGGCATTCTGGACATGATCCGCGACAAGCGGCTTTCCGCCTCTGCCGTGGTCACCCGTGCCCCGGTCATCAGTGCATCGGGGCTGGTAGGCGGCACCATGACCTGGAAGATCGAGTTCCCCCTCATCCTTTCCTATGAATCCAGCCAGGGCGTGGAAAGCACCCAGCGCCTCATGGCCACGGTGCTGGTGGCCCGTGCGGCCACCGTCACCACTCCGCGTGGCGTGGTCATTCAGCAAGTTGTGCTCAAAAGGGGGGAGTGATGCTTGATACCCTCGTACACGGCATTGATCGCGGTATGCGCTCCCTGTCCGAAACCTTTTTCGGGCCTGTAGGTTCGTACTGCAAACTGGAAACGGTGGATCAGGACGCTCTGGTGGCCGATGACGGAAGCCTCATCAGCGTGCTGCGGCTGGAAGGGGCACTCAAACAGGTGGGGGTGGAAGAATACCGCACCATCACACGCAGTCTGACGGAAAAACTGCAATCCACGCTTTCCCGGCCCGGTCACGTCATACAGCTTGTCTTTGAATATGACCCTGAAGCCAGTGATGCGCGTATTCGGGAAATGCTGCGGCCTTCACGGCGCACCGCCCAAAACTTGGGGCTGAACATCGGCCCCTTGCTGGAAAATTGGGGACAGGCTCTGCAACGCTACTGTGCAATGGAAACATGCTGGCTGGTCTTGTGGACACGGCCCTCCGTGCTGTCGGATTCACTGCGCAAAACCGCGCTCAAGGCGCGGCTCACGGCAATGGGCAAAGCTCCCATGCAGCCGGGTTGCCAGCAGGTGGCCGCAGGGATCACCGCCTTGCATGATGCCCACAACGGTTTTGTCACCGGCGTTCTGGACGCCTTTCGTCAAGCGGAATTGCTGGTCTACACGCTCACGCCGCACGAAACGTTGCGGGACATCCGCTTCTGTATTGACCCGGACTTCACGAATCGTGACTGGCAGGCGCGTGTTCCGGGCGATCCGCTGCCTTTGCGCCTGCCCGATCCGGGCACAGCGTCTTCGGAACTGCTGCACAACGTCATCTACCCGGATTTCAAGACGCAGCTCTGGCCGCGTGAGGGACATTTGCTTTCCCGCAGTACCATTCGGGTGGGGGATAGAGTGTTCGGCCCGCTGATTATGACGCTTATGCCCCAGACACCCAAGCCCTTTCAGGAGCTTTTCCGGGTGCTGTCGCGGCGGGATGACCGAATTCCGTACCGTCTGGCCTTTCTGCTGGAACCGGGCGGCCTGAATATGGGCCTCAAGCCCTTGCTGTCTGCTGTGCTGGCCTTTGCCAGCTCGGATAACAAACGCTTCAATAATGCGGTGACGGCACTCACGGCTCTGGATTTGGAAGGTGTGTGCTGCGTCAAGTTTTGTCTGTGCTGCTGCACCTGGTCAAAAATGGACGCCAGAGAAAACCAGGCCCATGCGCAACTGCGGCGGCGCATGGCGGAACTGACCAAAGCCCTTCAGGGATGGGGCACAACAGATATATCCGAAGCTGTGGGCGACCCCCTTTTGGGATTGACGGCCACTGTGCCCGCCATGCTGCCGTCAAGCCCGGCTCCGGTGACGGCTGCACCGCTGCTGGAAGCCATAGGCATGTTGCCGCTGCGTTCGGCCTCGCCCTGGAAGGAAGGTTCGCTTCTTTTGCGAACTCAGGACGGCAAACTCTTTCCCTTCGCGCCCAATTCATCGGAACAGGCATCATGGATTGACCTCGGCGTAGCTCCGATGGGCGGCGGCAAGTCGGTCTTCCTCAATGCCCTGAACTTCGCCTTTGTGACGCAGGCCGGGCTTTCCCGCCTGCCGTGGGTGTCCATTATCGACGTGGGGCCGTCCAGCTCCGGCCTGATAACGCTGCTTAAAGAGAATCTGCCGGAAGGCAAAAAGCATCTGGCAGCCTACCACCGTCTGCGCATGACGGAAGAATACGCCATCAATCCCTTTGATACGCCCCTGGGATGCCGCAAGCCTTTGCCCTCGCACAGGTCTTTTCTGATCAACTTGCTGACGCTTTTGTGTACGCCCCCCAAGCAAAGCGCGGGCAGCGATGTGACCGGCATGGTGCAGCGGGCCATTGATCTGGCCTATGAGGAACTTTCGGACAAGCACAATCCGCGCCTGTACCAGGCCAATATGCTGCCGGAACTGCACACCTTGCTCTGCAATGAAGACATTGCGCTGAAAGAAGCCCCCACATGGTGGGAGGTGACGGACGCGCTTTTTGACCGTGGCTTTGTGCATGAGGCCATTCAGGCGCAACGGTACGCCATGCCGCTGCTTGGCGACATCACTACGCAGATCAACCAGAATCAAGGCATTCTCAATACCTATGAAGATACTACTCGCAGGCAGGTATGGCGTGCTTTGCTGGATGCCATTGAAAGTTATGTGATTTTACGCAACCCCACGCAATTTGACCTGGGAGATGCGCAGATCGTCAGTCTTGACCTGGACGAAGTGGCCACACGCGGCGGCGGGGATGCGGGAGATCGGCAAGCGGCCATTATGTATATGCTGGCGCGGCATGTACTCGGTTCACGCTTCTTCCTCATGCCCGATGACGTGAAGCTCATGCCTGACCGCTATCAGCCGTATCACGCCGAACGTATTGAAGCCATTCGGGAAGATCCCAAGCGACTTTGCTACGAAAAGGCACACTCAAAACTTATCACACTGAAATAAAACATAAAATTTCACAAAAAATAAAAGGGTACCCCCAAAGATACCCCTAATTTTTCTGGATGTAGCTGATTTCTATTGTTCCGCATAAGACAAAAAATGGAGGTCTTACACAATGACGCCCGATAACTCGAACCCGAAAAGTCCCTCAGAAAGCACGAGTATGGCCGCTTTCCAGTCTAAAGGCTTTCTTCGCCTGCCGCAAGTGCTGGCCCTCATCCCCATCAGCCGTAGCGCATGGTGGGCCGGGTGCAAATCAGGCCGATACCCCAAGCCTATCAAATTGGGGTTGCGCACGACGGTTTGGAAAACCGCAGACATCCTTGCCCTGGTGGAAAGCCTTTCCAAAAATGAGGGGGCAAATTCAAACTCATGAGCACATCGGCCAGTGGCCGAACATACCACGCAGAAAAAGCCTGTCAGCATTTCAACTGGCAGGCTTTTTTTACGCATTGTCAGCCATGTGTCTGTTCCAGAGGCGGACAGCGGCAGGCTGTGAAACTGACCATTGCTCCGAAGCGTTTCCGCAGGTACATGCAACACGCCACACCGCTGCCTGTCTGCCTTCCGGCATGATGGATTCGAGTTGTTGTTCGTCCCCGCCACACTTGGCGCAGGGAAGCATATCGGGCAAAGGGGCATGGGTGGAGTCGGTTTGCATGGCGTTTCAAGGTATACAGTTTGAAAAATCAGGGCAAGCTCAACCTTGAAAATTTGGTTGCCCGTTCTCTTTTGTTGCAATGACATTTTCATCGGTCAAGCGCACTGGTGACGTAGCCGTTTCAGCGGGCGGGGGTGTGTCTTTGCCCTCTGACCCTTCCTGCCCATTCTGAACCCCACCTGCCTCCGTTTCTCCGAGAAGCGCCTTCATTCGCGCCAGCGAAACGGGAATATCCGACTGGCGCAATGTCTCCTGAATGTCCTTGAGGCTGTATCCTTCCTTGACGGCTTTACGCACGTCTTCGGCCAACAGTTCCACCACTTCCTTTTTTGTCTTGCCGGATTTTTTGGCGGTCAGAGCGCGGAGCTGTTTTTGCGCCGCCTGAATCTGTTCCGTTGAATAGCGTTTTGCCTTTGCCATAAGCGTAAACTCCTTTTTGATGATTGAATGATACAACAACAAATAGCACAGGCATATTTTTCACAACAAGTAGCAAAAAAATGTCTTGATGGATTGCATTGCATTTAGGTGAACCTATTGCGATGCAGTTGTACAAAGCATTTTTGTATAGCTTTTCACGCATCTTTTCATGTACAATGCAGGCAAAAGCAATGAGCGCAGCCGGGAGCATTGAATTGCGGCTGCGATGGGGGTTCTTCTTTACAGGATGACGGTTGTGACACAACCGTATCATCCTGCCAAAGGGCCTGCGCCCTCTGGACTCCCAAAACAGCGCATTCGGAGCTTCGCTTCTCACACGCAAAAGGCAGGGGGCAGAAAGGCATGAAGGCAGAAAAGGCACAATCCGGCGCGGGCCTTTCCCAAGCCCGCCAGTGGCTCACGCTCCGCGTGAGCGCAGAAGAGAAGCAGCTCGTGGAAGAGCAGGCTGCCCTGGCCGGGCTGTCTCTCTCCGAATACATGCGCCGAACCGTCTTCGGCGGGCGGCCTGTTGTGGCAGCAGCGGACGAGGCCATGTTGCGCGAGCTTCGCCGCGTGGGGGGCCTGCTCAAGCATCATTTCACGACCGTGCAGCAGGCGGGCTTGGGCGAGGGCATAGCTGATCAAATGAGCGACACCCTGCGTCTGCTCTCGCGCAGTATTGAGGTAGTCTCAAGCACATTCAGAGCCATCCGCCATGATCGTTAAGAAAATCAAGCGCGAAAAGTCCGACAAGCCCAAAACATGGCAAATCGGCGACCTTGTGGACTATATCCGCAATCCACAGAACGCGCATGAGAAGATAGCTCATGCCGGAGGCATAAACTTTTTCTCCGGCACACACAGCGGCCAGAAAGCGGAAATGATCGCGCTCGCCCAGGAGAGCATCCACAGCGCCATGCCTGTTTCGCACTGGGTATTTTCCTTCAAAGAAAACGAGCAGCCCTCACGCCAGCGGGTGGACGAGTTGGTGGACATTTTTCTGGAGCACATGGGCCTGCAAGAGCACCAAGCCGTCTACGGCCTGCACCAGAACACGAATAACTTTCATGTGCATATTGCCGTCAATCGGATGCACCCCCATACGCTCAAAGTGGTGCGGCCCAACAACGGCTTTGACATTGAAGCGGCGCACCGGGTTGTTGCCCTGCTGGAGCATAAACAGGGCTGGGCCAGTGAAGAAAACACCCGCTATACCGTGCTGGAAAACGGCGAGCTGACCCGTGCCCGGCGCGAGAAACAAATTCAGCCGCGCCCGGAAGCGCGAGACTTTGAACGCGCAACGGGCGAGAAATCCGCCCAGCGCATTGCACAGGAACGCGGCCACAGTATCATCAAAAATGCCGCATCGTGGGGAGAACTTCACCAGAGGCTGGCGGAACAAGGTCTGCGCTTCGAGAAAAAAGGCTCTGGTGCCATCATATTTGTGGGCGCTGTGGCCGTGAAGGCGTCGTCAGTGGACAGGGATTTCGGCCTGAGCAAGCTGTGCAAGCGGCTGGGTGATTTCATACCCGCCTCAGCCATAGAAGAGACAGACACACCCCCGCCCCCTCTGACTCCAGAACCCGTCAGCGAGGTCAACCTTGAGGAATGGCAGCAGTATCAGGAAGAAAAAAGTACAGCCCGGCAGCCAGCGCAGCCGAGCATTATAGAAACACTCAAAGCCCGACAGAGTGAGGAGCGGCAGCGCATTCTGCCCGCCTTGGCAAAGCACGGCCTGCACATTCTCAATATCGCCCAGCACTTTTTGAAGTTGAAACAGCGGAAGGAGTTGCAGCAGGCCCGGCAGCAGGCACAGCAGACAACGCGCCCCGCACCGACCAGCCGCAAGCCCCGCTTTGAAACATGGTTGCGTGAGCGTGGCCTGCATACCCAGGCCCACCGCTGGCGGCACAGACGGGTCTTTGAAGCCCCGGCGCATAAGCCGCCCCTGCATGAACTCGCAGCCGCACAGCCCAGCCTGGAGCCAACCCTGGAGCAAAAGTATATTAACCGCTACGCCGAAGCGGTAAACGCGGATCGCATCCGGGTGACGTGCATCCGCATGGAGCCGGAAGGCGGCAAAAAGGTTTTCATCCTCGACAAGAGGGACGGAGCCACCAAAGGCTTTACGCCGGAGGAACTCCGCGCCCGCGCCCCGGAGCTGCTCCGCTTGCAGCAACGCGGTGAAAACATCTACTACACGCCGCTTTCAGCCACCCGGCACCATATCCTCATAGACGACATGACGCGGGAGAGCGTGGAAAAGCTGTATGCGGACGGCTTTCGGCCAGCCATCATCCTTGAAAGCTCGCCGGGCAACTATCAGTGTGTGCTGACCTTCGCCAAACTGAAAAGCCCACACAATCGAGACGTGGGCAACCGCCTCACAGCGCAGCTCAACAAAGAGTACGGCGATCCCAAGCTGTCCGGTTGCGTTCATCCGCACCGTGCGCCGGGCTTCAGCAATTTGAAGCCGAAACACCGCAAGGAAAACGGCTCATCCCCCAGGGTAAAATTGCTGACAGCAGACAAGGTGGAATGCGCCAAGGCTCTGGAACTGTCGCGCAGCCTTGCGCGTGAATTGGCGGCAGCCGAGGCCAAGCGCCAACAGACACACCCCCCGCGTCCAGTACCCACGGCACAACGCCCCAGCAGCGCGACAGCGGCGTACTTAGCGCACTTTGAAAACATCCGCAGAAACCTGACTGTGGAAGATTTCTCTCGTGTGGACGCCATGATTGCCATTCGCCTGAGGGCCAGCGGCTACAGCCAGGAGGCCGTGGCCGACACCATTTTGCAATGCGGCCCAGTCATCAGGCAAACCAGAGAAGGCCGTGGGAAGCGCGAGGCCCGCGACTGGCACCGCTACGCCGAGCGCACGGCGGCCTATGCTTTTGGCGTGGCCGGTGACGTGGCCTTGGCGCGGAATGAGAAATATTTTGAACACTGGCGGAAGATAGAGGGCGTGGAGCCGGAAAAACAGCGGGAGGAAGCACCGCGTATGCGGATACGTTGACAGAGTAGCTATGTGAAGCATCACACGATGTCCTACTGAGTATGCAGCCCGCTTCTGTCACTGTCTCAGACATATGAATGAAGCTTGTTTTCATGGGTAGAGCCAGTTTGTGGAAAAATCATTCATTCAAAATCATTTTTTACCACTCATACCCTCTTCCACCGCATTTTAGGCAACTCGGATTAACCCCTCGGCAAGAGCATTGTTTGTGTTCTCCAGTAGCCACTGTTTTTTCTGAAAGAGCGTTTTCATCTGGATAAGTAGTCTTTTGTAAGTTCGCAGGAGAAAAAGATAAACCATAAGCAACATACAATCTTTTCATCCAATCATGTTGTTTAGAATTGATTTCAAGGTCTCCTGGAATGGGCATGGCCATCTTGTCTGGTGCAACACCTTCTCTTGTAACGTCCATAAATGCGCTGTTAACACCATTTTCATAGGGATTCTCACAATGCCCACCCCCTGAATAAATAATGCGTGTTTTTTCTCTTATTGTGCTAACAGGATCAACACCAGGACCATTATATAAGTGTTTTTGTGTTTCATTGAGAGTTTTAGAATAAGTATTGATTCTAAGCTCGTTTTCAATTTGCTCTCGCGCTTTTCTTAACTCAACACTTGTTTGGTTTGCCTCTTTTGCTTGTCGCCAGTGTTCCAATTGCGTAGGAGTTGCATTACTACCACAAGCTTTACGATCTATGTGGCTGGACCCGCAAGGTAAAACTTCTGCTGAAAAATAATTGAGCTTATAATCGTCATTGGCATTAGGTCGAGTATGGGTAAAAACACTTTGGTCTACGGTACCTGCTCCGGTGTCACAAAAAAAATAGATGGTTGTCTCGCTAGGGCTAAATGCAGGTGAACGCACCAAGGCTTGAACATTGGCGCTAACCTCTGGATACACAAAGCATGTGTCATCGTCTACATGATCAACATTGCAATTTGCTACTGCTTTGGAAAATTCTTTGAAAGAAACTTTTCCAAGAAGTTCAAAGTTATCTATCAGCGTAAATGCTTTTTTTAATATGCGTTGGTAAAATTTTTCAACAGTTTTTTGGCTTGCATGAGCCACAGGAATTGCCATATTGATTCCAATTCTATCTTGATCATGTGCTCCAAAGTCACAAAATTTATTTTTAATATCTATGACTATTGTAGAAAATGTCGTAGCTAAATAAAATACACCACAGCATTCAACAAAATCTGTAATCATGTGCAATTCCTGAGAATTGGACATTTTTTTGTAGTCATCAAGAACAGGATTGTTAATTTCTTTATTAGCAACGCTGGCAATAGCAAATTTTAAATGAAATAGACCATTAGTAGGATATTGCACTTTTATATCATCATGGATTTTTAAGTAATCATTTTCATAAATAACAACACTTGGTATCAAAAAAGGAAGATCACTTTTTTCAGATGAAAAATATATCCATGCCCTATCTTTTATCTCGTCACGATAAATACACTTGGAATACGAAGTTCCAAAGTCATACCCTATGCGGATGTCATAAGGAGCCCGATTGGTTTTTGTAGTAGTGGGTTGGTTATTTACAAGCTCTTTTTTAGCCTTTTCATGGTTTGCACTTGACAAGTCCTCTTGCCGTTCACCGTTGCCGAAAAGCCGTGCTTTGATACTATTCAACTGTTCTAGTAAACTTTTCACCGTTCACCTCATTCTGCTGCTACGCAGATAATTCCCACTGCTACAGGTTCCGTTTCTGGGGAAACTTGGGAATTTTTATCCAATAAGTTCAGCTTGGCTGCTTTAGTTTCCTTAGCTTTTTCAAGTCGACCTCTTGCTAATCGTAAAACTCTTTCATCTCTTCCTGCAATTTGTGCCGATTCAAGTCGACGAGTATCTTGCTCAATGCGCTTGTCGAAGATGTTGGCAATGCGATTTTTTTTCGTCTGAAGCATACTCTCGTTTTCGATTTCAAATTGATTAACCGCTTCATTAAACAGATTTTCAAGCTCTGCCTCGGTTAGATCGTAAGAGTCGGGTAAAGCCTTGTCGTTATAGTTTCTGTAAGGCCAATCCTTGCCATCTGCAAGGAAGGCTTGAAATAATTGTTCAGCATCCAGCATAGACAGGCATGCGTTTTCGCCCAGCAAAACAGCTGCGTAGGCTAACTTCTCGATGCGTTGAATGCCTTTTATTATCCATCGCTCGATTCTATAAAAGTATACCCCAGGCTTAAAAGCATTTGTTTCTAAGTATCCTGCGGATAACTTGTTAAAGTTGTGGTCATGGTCTTTGTTTATTTTAGTCATCCAGCGGATCAATGGTGATAGATGGTTGGCAAAGTGTACTTTTTTCTTGTATTCCTCTGGTATGTCTTTCATTCTTTCTCTGCTAAAGCATAGGCATACATCTTTCATACGAAGGGGGCGGGCGATGAGAGATCTGTCGTCATTCATAAAATTTAATAACGAGCCTCTGGCTTCTTCTGAGAGTCGTAGCCTGATACACCCATCTACAGGCGTATTATAATTAATTTCTGTTCCTTTAAAGTTTCTATCAAAAAAATCAGTGAGGTAGTTTTCTAGCTCCATGGATTGCACATATCGACCTCTACCGCGATCTTCCTCTACTTTCCTTTGCACATAATCGGAAAGTGCAACAAATGCATCGCCAGATTCCTCAAGTTCCTTAATGGCTATGACTTTTTGCTCAATTGCTTGTTGTGTTTGCGATATTTTTCTTTGTTCTTCTTCAATTGTTAAATCTTCACTCAATAGTTCAATAGTAAGTTGTTTTACCTCTTCTCCGATAACATCATCAAGATCACCAAGGCTGCTGCTGAATGCTTCCAGTTTTTCGTGAAGCCTTTCAAAAATTCTTTCTTCGATTGTGCCAGATATTTTAAAGTTAATAATAGACAGACGCTCGGCCTTTTGTCCAACGCGGTCAATGCGACCAATTCTCTGCTCCACCCGCATAGGATTCCAAGGTAAATCATAATTGATCAGCATACGACAGAATTGTAGGTCAATACCTTCGCTACCAACCTCAGAAGCGAGCAGAATGCGGCAACCCTTGGGGTCTTTAAAGCGTTCTATTTCCTTCCAACGGTTTTCTATGTCTATTCCCCCATGTATCAATGCAACCTTTTCGCCGAGAGTTTTGAGTTTTCTGTAAAGATATGCAAGTGTTGGACGGTAATAGGCAAAAATTATTATTTTTTCGCCTGCCTGCTCATTGATGATTTTTTGTAATTGCTTGAACTTGCTGTCATTATTTTCAAAGTTGTAATTCATTAACTGCTTTAAGCTGGTAATATCAGGCAAAGTTTGCAGGTCATCATTTTCATCCATATCTCCCATGGACTCTTCAAGTAAATCTGCGTTATCTAGCTCTTCGGTAAGGACTTTTTGTGAAAAAGCAGGCAAGCAACTTGCAGCCATCAACTGAAGAGTCATTATTTGGAACACATGAAACGGCTTTCTATTGAGCCTGCAACGTTGTCGGACGAGCTTAAGTATAGCTCGATACAGAGCCATCTCTTCTTGCGTGTATTCAACCCGCGCTACGATAGGAGCTCTTATTGCTCTGTTTTCTTTTACCTGGATACGTCGCGTTCTATTGACATAGCTACCCAATAAATTCAGTTTTTCAAGGGCATCTTGGCACTTTGCGATCTCAGATATGTCTTTAAAATTTCCAGCAATTAGCTTTTCTAAGCGGGTTATAAGTTGTTCAAATAATGGTGATTTTTTAATATATTCGCTGTGTGCCATTCCTTTGATCGCACTGAGAAGACTTTGCGTATCTACTGGAGCAGAAGCAAGCGCATTTGACGCATGAACCGTAGGCTTATTGGCCAAAATCAGGTCATCAAAGCTGGCTTGCGTGGCAAAGAATTCTTCATCGACGAGGCGTAGCAAACTATGCAGATCAAGGTTTTTATTATTGACTGGAGTGGCAGAGATGCAGAGCACTGCCCGTGCATTTGTCGCCAAACTTTCGCCAAGCAAAAAGGTGGTTGTCGCCTGGTTTCTCATGTAATGGGCTTCATCAAAAATAACCATATCAAATGGTGGATATTCTTCATCCCAAAATTTCATTTCACGAAGCGTTTGTGTTTTAGAAGTGCTTTTAACAGCTTCCTCTGGTGGAAAACGAAGGTGATGTTTTTCGTCCTTGGGTGGACGCAAACCTGAATATGTCCCGATCAAAATGAATGGATGGCTTGGGCCTACTTTTTTTAGTTCCGTCAACTCATGCTTTAATCCATTAAAGTCTATAATCCTTGCGTCTATCTGAAATTTACCACGGAGTTCTTCTCTCCATTTGTCCGCTAAGATTTTGGGGCATACAACCAGCAAGCGATTGGACTTATACCTAGCTTGCATTTCGGTCCAAATGAGTCCAGCCTCGATGGTTTTTCCCAAACCAACTTCGTCTGCTAGTATGAGTCGCTCTGTAGGAGAATTGATAAACTTGAGTACGGGCTTGAATTGATATGGCAAAAAATCAATTTGAGCAGATTCCATAGAGTAAATAACTTCATGCAAAGTGCCTTTAAGTTTTTCATATGTAATAAGCCGTCTTAAATCTATCACCTTTCCAAAGCGATCGTTTAAAACGTTATCTCTCAAGCTTTTTAAATTTTCTGGATCAATGATTTGAAGTGCATGCTGTGGTCGGAATTTACAGGTACCATTTGCGAGATGAATCTCAACCATTGTGTATGACCCTGATTGCTTCGTTCGACCAGTGCATGTGACAGGGATACCTGGGTTACTTTCATCTATGACTTGTAAGCCAGAATAAAAATTTTGTGCATTACTTTGTGCTGTCATAGTGAGTAACCCTTGATAGAAAGTGCAGCAGAATATGTTCTTTTTATGCCATCAGACTGATAAATTTCAAATTTTCTTCATTAGTTCTCTTTTCGTCTTCATTTTGAGTCCAATCAATGGCATGTTGTAGGCAAAAAAATGAAACCTATATGGAGCTTTTTCCTTCATCAGGAGTGCACGAACTTACCAGTGCATATTCTCTTCCCAGTCATCAGGAAACCCCAAGCTTCTCGCATAGTCCGCCGTAAAACCCGCCAACAGCCCCTTGAGGCGCGTATTCCAAGTGGATGCGCGAACAATGCGTTTGAGGAAATACTGTATAATACATGCAGTAGCGTAATAACTTCCGGCATCTAAAGAAAAGTCGGGGCAAAAACGCGGAGGGTTTTTCTGCAATTCGGGAAGGCGCGTATTCACGCGATTCCAGAGCATTCCGTGATGAGCGCATACATTACGCACCAGCGCCAACGAGGATACCCACGATGTTAGCAGGTTAGGAGGCAGGCCAAAGGCTGTAGCGATACACTTTTGTTCGTACCGCACCAGCATGGGCATAGCCTTGCTCCATTCGCCCATAGAAAGGTGCTCCATCACAATCCATGAAGGAGGCAGTGGTGGCACGGCATAATTCCGATAGTACCACGAGGCTTCCGGCGTCTGGTGCGGCGGTCGCGCTTTGCGTGTGGCCTCTGCGATTACAGTCTGAAATGTGATGGCATAGCCTGTATGCCGAAACAGTGTGGCATCCATGAACCAATGTGGCCCGTGGCGCAAACTCAGGCTGTCCGACATGGCGGTTCTCACCGCAACTTCTATGCGCTCAACTGCATCAAGGGTAAGCAGGCGCAGCTTGCGATCAAAGACGTAGGCTGCCCAGATGTCGTCATAGCTGACCCCAGCTTTGAAAGTGCCCGGCGATGCGCGGAAAAAACGGGCATAGCGGTTCAAGCGATGGTAGCCAACCGTTTTCAAATGCCGTATGGCGCGGGAGATGTCAGGAACAGCCAAGCCCTGCGAACGCCAACGCTCGATCAGGGCTTCAGGTGCAAGGGCTGGGAACGTGTAGTTTTGCATAAAAAAAGCCGCGCTGTAATTCGCATCACTTTTCTCGCAAGGAGAAAAGGCTAAGCGCAGCGCGGACTGTTACTGGTACAGTATATCCTGACGTTGCGCGTGTCAAGATGGAAACCAACTGCCTGTGATTACAAGCCAGCCTGCCTAACAGCATAGTGTCAAAAGACGTTACTCTGGTCAACTCGCGCACTATGTTCGTCAACCATTGCGACTCCCGCTCTATCCTACAGATTTTGCACGCAATTCGTCCAGATAGTCGGCCCAAGCCTGCATCATTTTTCTGCGCTCCGGCAAATATTCCGCCCGATTGTATATTCCGCGAATGTGCTCACGGGGCACATGGGCAAGCTGTCTTTCTATCCAATCCGCATTAAAATTCATTTCATTCAGCAGGGTTGACGCCATAGAGCGAAAACCGTGCGGGCACATTTCATCCTTTTCAAAGCCCAGTCGCCTCAAGGCAGAACGCAGTGTTTCCCGCCCCATGCTTTTTGTTTCGGTATTGTAGCTGGGGAAAACATACTGATCATTGCCGGAATACTGGCGCAACCGCTCCAAAACCGCCATTGCCTGTCTGCTGAGGGGCACAAGGTGGTCACGAGACATCTTCATCCTCTCCGCAGGAATGCGCCACAGGCTATCTGCCAAGTCAAATTCTTTCCACTCCGCATTACGGATTTCCCCCGATCTGCAAAAGGTCAGCGCCATGAGTTTCAGGGCACTGCGCACCACCAGAGTCCCAGGGTAATTGTCTATGGCATTCATCAGAATGCCCACAGTATCCGGCGAAGTTATGGCGGGGTGACTCTTTCTGACGCGAGGACTCAACGCTCCTTTTAGGTCAGCCCCTGGGTCGCGTTCCGCCCGGCCCGTGGCAATGGCGTAGCGAAAGACGCTTGAACAGATGGTGCGCACGATATGGGCGACCTCAATAGTGCCCCGCGCTTCAATTTTCCGTATCAGCGCCAGTAGTTCCGGTGCGGAAACTGCCGCCACGGGCCGTGAGCCAAGAACCGGAAAAATGTTTCGGCGCATCCGCTTCAACACATCCGCTGCATACCGCTCACTCCATGCAGGAGTTTGTTTTTCATGCCATTCCAAGGCCACAAGCTCAAAGGTGTTTTGCATAAGCACCTTTGATTGCTTGCGTTCAACAGAAGGGTCTATGTCGTTCGCCACGAGCTTGCGAGCTGCTACGGCACGTTCACGCGCATCTTTCAAAGACACCTGGGGGTATAGTCCAAGGCCGAGCAGCTTTTCTTTGTTCAGAAAGCGGTACTTGAGACGCCAGCTTTTGGTGCCCGTGGGCGTGACGAACAAAAACAGGCCGTCACCGTCAAACAGCTTCCGTGCCTTGTCTTCCGCCTTTGCCGCTCGGATAGCGGTATCTGTCAATGCCATTGGGGTACCCCTTTTGATTTGCTTTGTGATACCCCCAAAAATACCCCAATAGATGTTTGATGTCTACATGTCCTCATAAATGCTGTTGGACGTATAATTCTTTATTTGCAACATATTATCGGGAAAAAATAATTTTATTGGCCCCATAAGAACCTAGTTGTGCCTTTGTTACGATGAAGCCCATCGTGTGACACAGAATACCTCTGTGGCCGGACAGCTTGAGGCCGACATGACCACAATGGCGCGGGAATCGCGCAAGTGGAACCTGTCCATCGGCCTGTACACGCAGTCCATCGACGACATCCCCAAGATCATTATCGAACTGTCCTCCACCATCGTCATTCTGGGGGCCGGGACAGACATGGGCATTGCGGAACTGAGCGACCGCTTTGCCCTGAACGGTGCCTGTCGCCATGCCTTGTCGCATCTTGGCAAGCCCGGCCCGGCTGGTTCCAATCTGGTCGCTCTGTTCCGCACCGGCGCGGGTCTGTCGCAACTGGTGCTCAGTATGACCATCGGCGGGCAAGCCTTGTGGGCCTTTTCCACCACCACCGAAGACGTTGCCATTCGCAACAGCCTCTACAAGCGCATGGAACCGTCCGAAGCGTTGCGGCGGCTTGCGGCCCGTTTCCCCGGCGGTTCCGCCAAGGGCGAAGTGGAACGCCGCCGCCGTCAGGTGACGGATCAGAGCAGCGCGGACGATGTGCTGGTCAACGTCATTCAGGAAATCGTCAATGAAATAGCGCAAGCACCGAGGGCATCATGAAAACATTCTTTTTGGCAGCATTGCTGCTTCTGCTTCCCGTGCGGGCATGGGCCAGCGGCTGCGACTGCGGCTCCATCAACGCCATGATCACAATGGCAAAGATGGAAACTATCCAGACTGTCAACGCCAACACCACGGCGGAAGCCGCTTCCATTCGTTCGGAGATTCTGGTGGCGGCGCAAAACATCATCGGCACCATCAAATCGGAGAGCGCCACCATCGTGCGGGCCATCATCAGCCTGAAAGAAAACAATGCCGCCATGATTAAGGGGCAGGCCACGGCACAGGAGGCCACAAAAACCGAAGACCTGTACGGCAAGGCCGCACAGCCTTCAGGGCTTTGCGGAGCGTCTTCTCTTGGGGCCGGGGTGCAGCTTGGGGCGCAGGCTTCGCGCCAGGTGCATCAGGCCATGCGCGGCAAGCAGTTGGAGCATTCCAACAGACCGGACGCCAAACCCGTGGAATATCTGGGCCGGGTGCTGGATGAAGGCCATCCTACGGAACAGGAGATGGTGGATGCACTTTTCCCCGCCGAGGACACGCTTACGGATGAGCAGCTTTCACAGGCTCACGAAACCATCAAGACGTTGGCAAATCCCCGGCCTCTGCCCGTGGTCACGGATGCGCAGAAAGAAACGGCTTCCGGCCAGACCTATGAGGCCGCCCGCAAAATCCATGAGGGACGGCTGGCTGCGGCCATTGAAAGTCTGAACAGCCATGTGGTCTTCCACGCGCCCACATTGCCTGATGACGTGGCCGCCTGGGCGCGGAGCCAGTGGCAGGAGGCGGGCGGCAGCGGAACGCCTCCCGGCCTTATGAACGGCAAGATGTCCGAAGCCGGATTGTTCAAGCTGCTCAGTCAGATGCGCATCGGCAATCCCAACTGGTTCAATCAGGTGACGAGTGCCACGGAGGCCGGATTGCTGCGTGAGCTGGTGATGATGCAGGCCATCCAGCTTGAACTCACCCGCAAAAACAACGCGCTGCTGGACAGCCTGAATGTGGTTACGGCCCTTGATTATCTGAGCCGTATGGAAGGTTCCACCGGCAGGGAACTCACTGATTTGTACACGCGCATGGTCGGCGCACAGCAATAGCAAAATATAAAAATATATTTCTATGGGAAATATAATGAAGGAATACCGCCATGTCCGACATACCTGCAACGTCTGAAGTTCTGCTTAAAAGCGATGCCAGTCGCCAGTTTCTGGATTCTCTGCTGGGTCAGGGCTGGGACGCCTGGGGCCAGGGGCTTGGTGGATCGCAAGGCGCGGAACTCATGCTGGAGATGTTCAGCGCCTTCAATATTGTGGCGCTGGCGTCCATTTCGGCCCTGTTTCTCTGGGTGCTGGCCGTGGCAGTGGCGGGCACGGCGCATGAGGGCGTCCCTTTCGGCAAAAAGTACAGTTCGCTGTGGATGCCCCTGCGCTTTGTGGGAGCAATGGGCGCGATGGCCCCCATTTTCAAGGGACTGAGCTTCTTTCAGGTAGTCATTCTGGCCTGTTATGGCCTTTCTATCAATTTCGGCAACTTCTTCTGGTCGATGGGTACAGATTACTTCGTTGAGCATGGCGGGCAGCTCACCGTGCAGGCACCCGATCAGAATGTGACCCACTATGCGGCCATTGCCAACGGTTCGCTGGAATCTTTGACCCTGCAATACTACCTGAACGAACGGCGCGGCCTTGGTGTCACCCCTGGGGGAGAATGGAAGTACAGCGGCAACTGGATCAGGTCGGGCGGCGAGTACCGCTTCACCTTCAACGGCAACACCGGCTCCATCATGGTGGAATGCGTGGACGAGTCGGACGCATTATGCCGGGGCAAGGTCAATGCTGTGGGTACGGCCATTTCGTCGCTGTCGAGTGTGGCGAGCCAGCTTGCCAATCCCGGCACGTCTGTATCCGACATTGACCCGCAGGCTTTGCACAAGGCCGCGAACGACATCAACGCCACCATTCTTTCCTCACTGCAAAGCTATGCCAAGCAGGGCCAGCTCAAAAGCAAATTGCAAAACTTTCAGGAAAGCTCAGAGCAATACGGCTGGTTTATCGCCGGTTCTTCCTACTGGTCAATCGCCTGGATCAATCAGGAGGTGCGCGAAGCCATGTATTCGGGCATTTCTTACGCGCCCAAGGAGTACACCAACTCGGAACTGCTCGGCATGACTTGGGGTTTGCAGGATTATGAGGCCGTGCGGGAGCGCGTGGCCAACTACATCAAGACGGCTTATTCCACGCGGCGCGGCATTGAGGGGACTGCGGCCCAACCTTCGGTGACGGACGAAGGCCGCGCCCTGGGCGAAATAGGCAACTGGCTGCGGGCCACGCTGAACGGTCTGGTCAGCGCCAACATTCTGCCTATTGCCGTGGACAAACTCTCCACCAATGACCCCATTATGGCGATCTCCAATGTGGGAGACTACCTCATCGGCACAGCCTGGGGGCTGGCTGCTGCCCTGGGCGTTATCGACGTGACCCATGCAATGGGCAAGGCCATTCCCTTTCTCGGCAATGCCGTGCCCAATCTGGACAAATACATTGCCTTTGTTCTGTTTTCCGTCTTTCTGCCGCTGCTGCTCTACGGGCTGGCTCTGGCCTACTACCTGCCCGCCATTCCCTTCATCCGCTGGGTTTCTGCCCTTACGGGATGGGTGATCCTCATTCTGGAAGCTCTTGTAGCCGCGCCCATCTGGCTCTGCGCCCATGCCCTGCCCGAAGGCGAAGGGGCCGCCGGGCAACACGGCAAACGCGGCTACCTCTTGCTGCTCGGCATCATCATTCGCCCGCCGCTCATGGTGGCCGGATTCTTTGCCGCTGTGATCCTCATGAACGTGATCGGTCGGCTTATCGGGGTCAGTTTTGAAATGCTCGTTGCCGGAACGTCACAGGCCAAGGTTTTGGGCATCACCGGCACCATCTCCATGCTGGTGATCCTCGGCATCGTGGTCATCATGACGGCCAACAAGCTGTTTTCACTCATTCACTACCTGCCGGAGCATGTGACCAACTGGATCGGTCAGCAATTCCATTCGCTTGGGGAAAAGGAAGATCAGAGCGGCGTCAAGGGTGTGTTTGTGGGTTCCACCAGTGCGGTGTCGTCCGGCGCGGACGGGGCCAGCAAGCTGCGGCACAGCCTCAGACAGACAGGAGCACAGGGAGACGATCTCTCTGAACACAATTTCAGGAGTTAGGCCATGTTCGACAGTTTTAAAGAAGCAATCCGGGCGCGGGTACGCCCCACCAGTGCGCATCTGGCATCCTTGCGCGGCGATTTACGCAATCGCCTGCGATATTTCAGGTCGCATCGCAACGCTGCGGAACAGACGGAGCTGGCACAGGATTTTGTGCAAGTGCTTCGGGCCTGGGGCATTGAAGACGCGACGCAACTCCCCTTTGTGCTGCGGGAGCTATGCCTGCGTCTGCTGGTGTTCGTTCTTCCGGTCACAGTCTGCGCACTGACGGCGCTCATAACACAGCGGGCTTACGTCTGGCTGGCCCTGGCCTTGATAGTGCCCCCGTGCCTTTTGGGCATCGTCACCACGCTCTGGCGCATATCCGTGCTGAAAGCGCAACGCTTCCAGCCCTTCACAAGCTGGCTGTGTTCAGTCGTCGGCCTTGCCCAGAAACGCCCGTAAGGAGGCTTCCATGACGGCAATTTCCTTCATGTCATTCTGCACGGCGTACAGCTTCAAGGCTTTGGCAAGGTCGCGGTCGATGAGAAAATACTTGCCCACGCGGTTTTCCTTGCCTTTGCCCGCGTCTTTTGCAGGAGCGGGCGGGGGTGTGTCTGTCTTTTGGTTGGCCGCGCCGAATACGGAATCGAGCAGGTCTTCGGGCTGTTCCACGGGTGCGGCCTGTCCCAGACCGCCTTTCTTACGCGCCATAACGGGCCTCCAATCGGGTTATCACTTCACTACCAAGGGCCGCATAGTCCTGCGCCCCGTAGGATTTGGCATCATAGGCAAAGATGCTCTGACCGTTGCTCGGCGCTTCGGCCAGGGTCACGTTGTCGCGGATCACGCTCTGCATGAGGTCGGCGGCATGGTTGGTGGCCAGCACATCCAGCACGTCACGGCAGAGGCGCTTACGCCGGTCAACGAAGGTGGGCACTATGCCGAGCACCGCCAGATGCGGATTCAAACGGCGGCGCACCCGCTCCAGATCGTCCTGCATGAGCGTCAGCCCTTCCAGCGAGTGGAACTCCGTCTGCACCGGAATGAGCACAGCGTCCGCCGCCGCATAAGTGTTGATGGCCAGCAAGTCCAACGAAGGCGGGCTGTCGATAAGCACCAGGTCAAAGGCTTTTTCCACCTTTTCCACGGCTTCTTTCAGCAAGAGTTCCTTGCCAAGCTCCTGCGCAAAGACTTCCGGCATGGCCGCAAGCTGGCGGCTGGCCGGAGCCAGAACCACACATCCCGTGCCGGAGCCTTTTTCCACCGGCAAGGAAACTTCCTGCCATGCGGCCTTGCCGCGCAGCACATCCAGAATGCTTTTTTCGGTATTCCCCACGCCCCAGGCGCGGGTGAGGTTGGCCTGGGCGTCCATATCGACGGCCAGCACCTTTTTGCCGTGAGCGGCCAGAGCCGCAGCCAGATTCTGCGTGGTGGTTGTTTTGCCCACCCCGCCTTTCTTGTTGGCGATGACGATGCAGCGCATGGGAGTACTCCTTTTGTGGGAAAACCATAGCGTTATATAAATATATTTTCAAGAGTACAAATAGAAATATATAAAAATATATTTCTATAATTCAAACAAAACAAGGAGATTACCATGCGTCAAATTTTGTTCTGTCTGTGTCTGCTGCCCCTTGCGGGCTGCGCACAGAAAGCCCCTATCCCTGAAGCCGCAAGGCCCGAAAGCTTTGCCGCTGTCACCTTGGGACAGGCGGCGGAAAGTGCCCACGGCGAGCTTGCCATGCTGGCGAAACTGCGCGGGCAGGGTTTACAGCCGCTTTTGCCGCCCGCTGATCCCGCGCTTGGTCAGCCGGTGAGCATAAGCTGGACTGGCCCCGCTGACGGGGCACTCAAGGAAATCTGCCTGAGCGTGGGCTACCGCTTTCAGGAAATGGGGTCGCCCTCGGCCCAAGCTCTCATGGTGGTGGTTCGCGGCCTGAACCGCCCGGCCCATGTGCTGCTGGAAGACATCGCATGGCAGGTACAGCCGCAGGCAGTGGTGCGCGTTGATCCCATTGGCCGGGTCGTTACTTTGGCCCGCACCGTCAAGGCAGGGGGCAGCCATGAGTGAGTTTGTCACTGACCGCATTGAAGATCGTCCGCCCGTGCCGCTGATTCTGGAACCGCCCCTGCCGGTGGAGTCGCCCTTGCACACGGCCAGCTACACCAAGGGTTTTCAGGACGGATTGGCGGCTTCGGGGGCTTCCAATGCCAGTTTACTGCTGTCGGGCTGTGGTCTGTTGGCTCTGATACTGGCCTGTGTCCTGCTCATGCGCCATGCCTCGCGCCTTATGGGGATGTTCACGCATCGCTGGAATCAGACAGAACAGTCCACTGACTCCAAACGTCTGTTCTCGGTGCTGCTGCCTGTGGTGCTCTGTGTTGTCGTTGTGGGCTGCGCTCCCAGAAAGGACGTTCAGGAGTCGCTCCCTCCCGTGCCCATGCCGCCGCTGTCAAATGTGGCCGCTGCCCCTGAAAAGCCCGTTGTTCCCGTTCATGAGGAAGGGCAAACACTCACCGTGTCCCTGCCCCCCGATGTTTCACAAGGCGCATCCCAAGGCCCGCGCCGAGGTGAGCCGGGGGAACTGGCTGCGCTGCTGGAAATGCAGGGCACTTCTGACAAAAAAACCGCCGTCAACCTCATGCGGCCTTCGGCCATCAGGGAAGCGGCGCAGCTCGTCACCTTTCAGACAGCCATTGCCTGGCGGTATCGGCAGCTTGTGACGGCCACCGAGGCATACAGCTCCATCATGGATACGGCCTTCAACTTCGGCCCTTTGCTCATGACGCAGGGGGACGCCCTTATTCTGCCGCCTGTGCTCACACGGGCCGGGGCTTCCCTGCGTATTGAATCGGGCGAAACCGCCACGGCGGCGCAAAGCTCCTTTGAGCTGCTTTCCCCGGCCCGCTATGTGTCGGTTGCGCCCAACTGGCGCGAGTTCCTTATGGTTGATGCCTTCCCTGAGCCGGAAAAGCCCAATCCCGCAGTCATGCCCAAAAACGACAAGGAGCGGCGTATCTGGCGGGCTGCCGTGCGCGAAGCCTGGGCGCAGGGGCTGGAAGAGGCGGATCAGCTTTTTGCCGACAATGTGGCCCGCATGGCGCGTACCTATCGCGGCGTCATGCTCTACCACCTGCTCACCGCCCAGCAGCTTTTAAGCAAGGTCAACACCGCTTCCGCCGAAGTGGGCATGAAAACCTCGGACAACGGCAACAAGCTGCACATCGGCCAGAAAGTTTACCGGATCACCGCGCCTTCGGCATTTCTGCCCGTTGTCTCTTCGCGTGACGGACAAAAAACCAACAAGCGGAAGTGAAGCATGTCTTGCGCACAGGAAATGTACCCGTATGAGCCGCGCATCCGTTGGGAAACAGCGCAGATCAACGAACTGCTGCTGTGGGCCACGGGCGGCGGCATGTCGGACATACAGTTGTGCTCCAGCCAGCCCGTGTGGGTGCGCAAGGACGGCATCTGGCAGCGCGTCACCACGCGGCCTATCACCACGGACGAACTGCTGGCCGGGCTGGAACGCATCACCCGTAACAATTCCATTGCCGCGCTCATCAAGTCCGGCCAGGACGATTACGACTTTGCGCATCAGATTGAAGAGACGCGGGGGGTGCGCCGCCGTTACCGGGGCAATGCGGGAGCTGTGGCTGACGGCTATTCCACCGGAGTCAAAATCGTCTTCCGCACCATTCCTTCCACGCCGCCCCGGCTGGAAGCTCTGGATGTTGAACAGGACATTCTGGATCACGCAACGCCTGAAAACGGCCTTGTGCTGGTGACGGGCGTCATGGGGTCGGGCAAGAGCACCTTGCTTGCCGCCATTCTGCGGCACGTCATCGAAACGGGCGGGCGCAACGTGGCCACCTATGAATCGCCCATCGAGTTTGACCTGACCAGCATTCCTGACCCTGGCGGGCCTGTGTCGCAAAGCAGTGTGCCGGAGCATTTGCAATCCTTTCTACGGGCCGTGCGCAACTCCACCCGCACAGCGCCCAATGTGGTGCTCATCGGGGAGAGCCGGGACGCCGAAACCCTGCGCGGCATGATCGAAAGTGCGGAAAC
>OGZE01000238.1_pt1 | contig 42628 bp, 40 predicted proteins | sample 1576731 | NCBI WGS metagenome assembly OGZE01 (sample SAMEA3541503, study PRJEB24748) | human gut metagenome | biome: human gut; feature: human-associated habitat; material: faeces | place: China | collected 2012 | reverse complement strand
CAGCATCATGCCACGGTCGATCATACCCACATAACGGCCACGTTCTAAAACAGGATAGCTGACAAATTTAGCCGCCAGCATTTTCTCCCTGACATCACTTAAAAGGTCGGTAGTTTTAAGTGTCACCAATTCTTTGGTCATTACCAGCCGCACCGGTATGCTTTGATTGATGAGCCGGGCAGTAGTATAGGTGTCATAGGGCGTCGTGATGACGACGGCATTATAGCGCTCGGCAGCCTTACGCACTGTGGCGGTCACTTTCGTATCGCGGGTCAATATCAGGCCAGCCGCACCAGCCTGTAGTACCGCCAGTTGGGCGTCGGCCCTGTCGCCGATGATCACCAGATCGCCGGGACTGATAGCCGTGCTTAAGGTCGCAGGTTCAGACGCACCGATCTTGATTTTGCCGTTAAAAGTTTTCTCTAACTCGCCGCACAGCAGCTGCCCTTCCAGCGTATGCACGATGCTGCGGTAGTCGGTAGCGCCGTTATCCATATCCTGAATGGAAAGCTCATTATAATAGCGTTTAGCCAGATCACCGACGGTGATAATACCGACGATGCTGCCAGCCTCGTCCAGCACCGGCACTGATTTTAGGCCTGCGTGCTCTACCAGCAGCCGCCCTACATCACGCAGGGAAGCATCAGGCCGCACTGTTGGCGGCTGCGCCAAACGTATATCGCTCAACCGGGGATATAAGTCGTCTACTAATTTCGGCACCGGCACACCAAAATGCTCCAGCACAAACTGGGTCTCCGGGTTGATCTTGCCCGCACGGGCCGGAACCGCGTTCAATCCCAGCTGCTGTTTGAGATACGCATAAGCGATAGCGGAACAGACTGAGTCTGTATCCGGGTTGCGGTGGCCGATAACTAAAACTGTTTTTTCCACTTTTTCACCTTCTTCGCTGCCATTTTCTTACTTGTCATTGTAGCACAAAATACGTCTGTAAGCTGTAAATTTTACACAAAGAAACCTCCCGCATCATGCAGGAGGTTCCCATAAATTTAGTATTTGCTATTGTTTTCTTTGCTGCGGCGTCCGCCCAATTCGCTAAGCAATTCGGCCGGATTGATGTTGTGGTAAGCCAGCAGCACCAGGCAATGATACCACAGGTCAGACATTTCGTACAAAACCTCTTTGCCGTTGTTGTTTTTAGAAGCGATGATCGTTTCTGCCGCTTCTTCGCCAACTTTTTTCAGGATCTTATCCTGGCCGGACATAAAGAGATAACGGGTATAAGATTTTTCGCTGCCATGGACTCGTTTATCCTGAATAACACGGTACAGCTCGGCCAATACACCGTGAAGTCCGTCCGGTTCGGGTACCGGCAGGTTTTTACCGCTGCCGCTGTTCCACAGAGGATAGCTGAAGCAGGAGTAATTACCAGTATGACAGGCAGCGCCTTTTTGCTCTACTTTCACCAGCAGACTGTCGCCATCGCAATCATAGTCGATACTGATAACCTTTTGCACATGGCCGCTGGTAGCGCCTTTGTTCCACAGCTCCTGGCGGCTGCGGCTCCAAAACCAGGTATAACCTGTTTCCACCGTTTTCGCCAGCGAAGCACCGTTCATATAGGCCAGCATCAGAACAGCGTTAGTCGCCGCGTCCTGCACAACGGCAGGCACCAGCCCTTTGTCGTCAAATTTGATTTTAGAAAAATCTACTTGCATTATAATCTCACCTCTACACCTTTAGACCGCAGGTATTCTTTGACCTGCCTGATAGTAAATTCTTTATAGTGAAAGACTGACGCCGCCAAAACGGCATCGGCTTTACCTTCCGTCAAAACATCATAAAAGTGTTCCAGTGTGCCCGCACCGCCGCTGGCGATCACAGGTACGCCCACAGCTTCCGCCACGGCCCGAGTCAGCGGGATATCGTAACCGTTTTTAGTGCCATCGGCATCCATACTGGTCAGCAAAATTTCGCCCGCTCCCAGCGCTGCGGCTTCCTGCACCCATTCCAGCACATCGATACCGGTAGAAGTACGCCCGCCGTGCACATAGACTTCCCATTTACCTGTGCCGCAGCGTTTGGCATCTACAGCCAGAACTATACACTGGCTGCCAAACAATTTAGCACCGTCAGCAATCAGCTGTGGATTTTTGACCGCCGCCGTATTGACGGATATCTTATCGGCACCGGCATTAAGAGCGTTACGAATATCCTGCACCGTACTGATACCGCCGCCAACGGTCAAAGGCATAAAGACCTGACCTGCTGTGCGGTTGATAACATCCAGCATGGATTTGCGCTGCTCAACGGAAGCGGTAATATCGAGAAACACCAACTCGTCGGCTCCTTCGCTGTCGTATAAGGCGGCCAGCTCTACCGGGTCGCCCGCATCGCGCAGCTCTACAAAATTAGTGCCTTTGACTACATGTCCTGCCTTAACGTCAAGGCAGGGAATGATCCTTTTCGTGTGCATTTTAACCCTCCCTGGCTACCCGTAGGGCTTCTTTTAAATCGACGGAACCCGTATAAATAGCTTTGCCGATGATGCAGCCTTCAATGCCGTCACTGGCATACTGCTGCAGGCTGCGGATATCCTCCAGTGAGGCCACACCGCCGCTGGCGATGATTTTAACGCCGCTTTTTCTGGCCAAAGTCGCCGTGGCTTCCACGTTCACCCCGCTCAGCTTGCCGTCGCGGCTGATGTCAGTAAAAATAATATGCTCAACACCGCAGACGGCCATTTTCTGTGCCAACTCCACAGCATCGATGCCGCCGCTGACGCCCCAGCCTTCAATCGCAGCTTTTCCATCTTTTGCGTCTATACCGACTACTACCTGACCGGGAAACTGCTTGCAGGCAGCAGCTACCAGTTGTGGGTCGCGCACGGCCACAGAGCCTAAAATAACGCGGCTGACGCCCATGTCCAGTAGCGTTGCTGCCGCTGTTAACGTCCTGATGCCGCCGCCTACCTGTACAGGCATGGCAGCATGCTCTAAAATCTTTTTGATAGCCGGCAGGTTGCGTCCCGCACCGGCCAGCGCTCCGTCCAAATCAACAACGTGCAGATATTCAGCCCCAGCAGCCGACCAGCGAGCCGCCATTTCCGAAGGATCGTCGGCAAAAACAGTTTCCTGGTCGAATCGACCTTCGGTTAGCCTTACGCAGCGGCCGCCGCGGATATCTATTGCCGGAAAAATTATCATGGCTGCCACTCCTTAAAAGCACGCAGCAGGCCCAAACCCACGCGGCTTGATTTTTCGGGATGGAACTGGCAGGCTTGTACACTGCCTTGGCCAACGGAAGCTGTAACCTCCATACCATAATCGCAGACAGAGGTAATAATAGCCTGATCCTGCGGCTCGGCATGGAAGCTGTGCACGAAGTACACATATTCGTCGGCGGCCTGTGCCAAAAGCGGCGAGCTGCTGCGCAGGCTTAGTTTATTCCAGCCCATATGGGGTATCTTAAAATTTGTCGGCAGTTTTCTGACCTGGCCCTTAAAATAGCCCAAGCCAGCAACACCGGGAGCTTCGTCACTGCCTTCAAACAGCACCTGCATCCCCAGGCAGATACCTAAAAACGGCCTGCCGCTCTGTAAATATTCTTGCAGCACGGGCACCAACCCAGACTGGTGCAGATTAGCCATACAGTCACCAAAAGCGCCGACGCCCGGTAAAATCAACTTTTCAGCCTCGGCCAGCACCCGTGCGTCACCGGAAATTACCGGCTCACCGCCTACGGCAGCGATGGCTTTATTAACGCTGTGTAGATTGCCCATACCGTAATCAACGATCACTATCCGCTCGCTCATAAGGCCCCCTTGCTGCTCATCACGCCTTTGACGCGGGGATCGACAGCTACTGCTTCGGCCAAAGCACGGGCAAAGGCTTTAAAAATTGCTTCAATGATATGGTGCACGTTTTTGCCGTACAATACCCTGATATGCAATGTCATTCCGCTGGCAACAGCTACGGCGCGGAAAAATTCTTCCGTCATTTCCGTATCAAAATTACCTAAGGTGATCTTCGGTATCTCGGCCTCAAAGACCAGATAGGGACGGCCGGAAAAGTCCAGCACGACCTGCGCCAACACTTCATCCATCGGGATAAAGCAGCTGCCATAACGGTGGATGCCAGCTTTGTCGCCCACGGCGGCTTTCAGTGCTTCGCCTAAAACAATACCGCAGTCTTCAACAGTGTGGTGGCTGTCTACTTCCAAATCACCCTGGGCCTGCATCTGCAAATCAAGGAAACCGTGCTTGGCCAGCAAAGTCAGCATATGGTCAAAAAATCCCACTCCCGTCGCGATAGCGGCTTTACCGCTGCCATCAAGATCGACGCTTACTGCAACTGCTGTTTCTAAGGTTTTGCGTTCCACTTCAGCCTGACGCATCATGCTTCCTCCTCTCCGCACAGACGGCTTAACTGCAGCGCCACTTCGGCATTTTCCTGGGGCAACCCCATGGTAATGCGCAGGCAGCCCTGCAAGACCGGATGTCCCGTATAATCGCGAACTAAAATTTTATTTGCCAGCAGCTTGCGGTACAGGTACATACCAGCCAGCATCTGCTCTGTTTTATCGCCCTGCGGGCCGTATTCTTTGCTAAAAGCTACCGCTAAATGCTTGGCAAGCCTGCCCTGTGGGCAGATAGTCAAAAAATTGGTCGCCGAAGGCCAGACCTTCAGCCCCAGCTGCTCGAACTGTTCCCGCAGCAGCTCACGCTGCTCGGTAATAGTTTCGATACGTTCCTTATATACATCCTTCTGACGGTAGACCTCTTCGGCTACCACCAGCGACCAGGCATTGACGTGATATGGCAGCAGTGTTTTGCCAAGAATACGCATGATGCCCGCACTGCCAACGGCATAACCGACGCGCAGCCCTGCCAGCCCGTAAGCCTTGGAGAAGGTACGCAGGCACATAAAATTACTGTATTTAGCCGTCAAAGCCAGGGTCGAACCGGCCACCAGTTTCAATTTATTCAAGGGGCGCAAGTCCTGCGGATCGACGCCGCTGCCTTTGGCAAATTCCATATAGGCTTCGTCCATCACCACCGGGCAGCTGACATTGGCTAAAATCTTTTCCATAGCCTCCAGCGGGTTATAATTGCCTGTAGGATTATTGGGGTTGCAGACGATCAGCAATGCCGGCTGCTGAGCCTCGCAGAACTCGATGACCTTATCGGGGTCGATATAGCCTGCTAACGTCAGCGGATAAGGCGCTGCAATACTATCGGCCAGTTTGGTATAAACGCCGTACATGGAAAATGACGGATACGGAAAAGCGATCTTGCGGCCACTGCCTCCAAAAGCGTAGCAGGCCATCTGCAAAAGCTCGCTGGAACCGTTGCCAATCCTGATATTATCAGCATCCAGCGCCAAGTCTTCGGCGATCAGCTCGCACAAAGTCTCCGCCTGCATCGGCGGGTAGCGGTTGAAGGGAAAGCCAGCCAGCTTAGCGGCTACCGATTGCTCTATAGGCCGCGGCAGTCCGTAATTGCTCTCATTGGCATTGATGATGATATCAGCCGCCACATGCTCGACAGCATATTCTTCTATTTCTTCCAGTCCCGTCCTGGCATTGAATCCAGCCATTTCGTCACCTCTTTTCCAGCCGCACGCGGATAGCGTTGGCGTGTGCCTGCAAGCCTTCGGCTTCGGCCATTTTTATTACATCGCCGCCTACGCTGGCTAAAGCGCCCTGAGTGTAGGCTATGATGCTGGTTTTCTTCATAAAGGTTTCTACGTTCAGCACCGAATAGAAACGCGCGGTGCCGCCAGTCGGCAAAATATGGTTCGGCCCTGCATAATAGTCGCCCAGCGGTTCGGGAGAATAGGCCCCTAAGAAGATGGCCCCTGCATTACGCAAATAGGGCAACAGCTCGAAAGGCGTTTTAGTCATAACTTCCAAATGCTCAGGCGCCGACAAATTGGCCATTTCGATAACTGTTTCCATATCAGACGCTACAATGATCCGCCCATGGTTAGCCAAAGATATGGCAGCGATCTCCTGCCGTGGTAAAGCCGCCAGCTGCACTTCGATCTCGGCTGCCACGGCGTTAGCTACCAATTCGCTGTCGGTAACTAAAATAGCACTGGCCAGCGGATCGTGCTCGGCCTGGCTCAGCAGGTCAGCCGCCAGATAAGCGGGGTCGGCTGATGCGTCGGCAATAATCAGTATCTCGCTGGGCCCGGCCAGCATATCAATATCACAGTGGCCGTACACGGCCTTTTTGGCTAAAGTAACAAAAATATTGCCTGGGCCGGTGATTTTTTCTACCTTGGGAACAGTCGCCGTACCAAAAGCCAATGCGGCTACGGCCTGCGCCCCGCCCATTTTATAAATTTCCTTGACGCCAATCAGCTGGGCTGTTGCTAAAACATAGGGATTGACCTTGCCGTCACGCCCCGGCGGCACTGCCATAACGATACGCGGCACACCGGCAACAATGGCAGGTACTGCGTTCATAATAACGGAAGAAGGATATGCCGCAGTTCCGCCTGGCACATAAATACCAACGGAATCCACCGGGGTCACCTTCTGACCCAACATGGCACCGCACTCACGGTTAGTGAGCCAGGATTTGGGCATTTGCTCTTCGTGGAAGCGGCGCACGTTGGCAACAGCCCGCCCAATGGCGGCCAGCACTTCTTTGTCGACCAACTCGTTTGCTTCGGCAAATTCAGCTTCACTGACCCTGATAGTAGCCGTAGTCAATCCTGCCTTATCCAGCAAATTAGTATAATATAGCAGCTGCTCATCGCCTTCGACGCGTACAGCGGTTACGATTTTATCCACGACTTGAGCCGCCGTCAGCGGTGCGCCGAACATAGCCGTTACCCCAGCCTGCACACCCGGCGACAGCTCACACTCATCAAAGGCTTTTTTCTGCATTAGTGCCGCTATTTCACTGGCGGTCATACCTCTGGCATCTGTTACTTGCATTGTCCTTCCTCCTCATTCAGCACCTTACGCAGGTCACGCACCAGCTTGTCCAGCCGGTCGAATTTCAATTTAAAGCTTACCCTGTTGGCGATCAGCCGTGCCGTCGCCGTATAGATGGAGTCAACTTCCACCAGTTTATTTTCTTTCAGGGTGCGTCCCGTTTCCACAATATCTACGATCAGTTCCGACAGCCCTACCATCGGCCCCAGCTCAATAGAGCCGTTCAGTTTGATGATCTCGGTCTGAATACCCAGGCTGCGGAAATATTCCTGCGCGCAGTTGGGATATTTTGTCGCTACCCGCAGGTGAGCGTAATCAGTCAGTTTGGGCCGCTGCATCTGTTCCGGCACCGCCAGCATCAGTCGGCAGCGACCATACTTTAAGTCCAGCAGCTCGTACACATCCTTGCGCTCTTCCAACAGCACATCTTTGCCGATGATGCCGATATCCGCCGCGCCGTATTCCACATAGGTAGGCAGGTCAACGGTTTTAGTAATGATAAAACGCACTTTGCTTTCCTCGTTGGTGATGACCAGCTTACGTGAATCTTCAGTTACGTTATCGGCGCTGTAGCCGACCCGTGCCAGCAGGTCTACTGATTTTTGAAACAGCTTGCCCTTGGGCAGCGCTACAGTAATATAATCCATCTTGGCACTTCCTTTATCAATCTTCTATATACAGCAGCGTTTCACAGCTATTGGCACGCTGCGCTTCAACAGCTTCCTTCTGGCTCAATGGCTCTGTGGACAGCTTCACAGTTTTGCCGCTCTTACGCAAACGCATACCCTGGGCAATAGCCTGCGGCAGCTTTCCATCTGCCCAACCCACCAGCACGTCCCAGCTGCTGACATTGTCCAGCTGCTGACGACGGCTCAAAATCAGCATCACACGATCGATACCGATCGCAAAGCCCGTCGCGGGACAAGACTTGCCAAAATTTTCCATCATCGTATCATAGCGGCCACCGCCGATAATAGGGAACCCCATATCCTCGGCATAGCCTTCAAATAACATCCCTGTGTAATAATCAAGGTCACGCAGCAGCCCCAGGTCAAAGCGCAGATACTCAGCCGTGCCATAAGCAGCAGCCAAAGCGTAGATCTCGCGCAGGTCCTGCACGGCCTGGGCACTTTTAGCGTTCAGACCGCAGGCAGCAACGTTGTCCAGCAACTCCAACCCGCCATGCAGGAAGGGCAGTTCTTTAAGCAGTGTCTTTTGCTGCTCTGGCATCCTACTGGCATCTACCAGCGCTTCCAACCGCACCACGTCGTGGCTGATCAGGCAGCGTTTCAATTCTTCTGCCTGCTCTGCTCCAACTTCTGCCGCTTCGATCAGACCGTTGATAAAATCGATCTGTCCCACGCTGATCACAAAATCACTGAGCCCGGCAGCCTGCAGCGATGCTACCGCCAGTGCCAGCATTTCAGCGTCAGCCGAAGGTCCCGCCGCGCCCATCAATTCCACACCGGCCTGATTAAATTCACACTGCCGCCCGGTCTGGGCCTCTTCGTAGCGAAACAGGTTAGCTAAATAAAAGAGCCGCTTCACCGTTGGCCCTTCATTAAGCCTGGTCGCCACCAAACGTGCCAGCGGCGTCGTCATATCCGAACGCAGCACCAGCGTATTGTTGCGGCGGTCAAACAGCTTAAAGCTGCTGTCCGAGGTCTGGCCGGCAGCCGTAAAGGTGTCCAGATATTCAAAGGTCGGTGTCACCACTTCGTCGTAACCCCAGGCTTTAAAGGTCGCCGCTATTTTATTTTCTATGATCCGTCTGGCGCCTGCCTCGCCCGGAAGTACGTCCCGGGTTCCGTAAGGTACCTGCAAGGTTTTGTTATTTGGCATCTTGCTTCTCTTCCTTTTTCAGTATCGGCATCACCGAATTGTAACCATCTGCGCCGTAAACCAGACAGCGTTTGACGCGGGAAATAGTCGCCGTACTGGCCCCTGTTTTTTCTACTATTTCTTCATAAATGCGGCCTTCGTCTAACATTCGGGCAACTTCCAGCCGCTGCGCCATGGATTTCAGCTCGCTGATCGTACAAATATCCTCAAAAAAGTTGGAGCACTGGGCTTCATCTTTTAAACTAAGAATTGCTTTGAATAATTGATCGGTCAAATGGTCTCTGGTTTTTGCAGCCATGATTGCCTCCTTAAATTTAGATGGTGTTAGCACCATTTTTCTTTTATACTTTATCACTTTATCTTGTGAAAGGCAAGGTTTTTTGAAAAATTTTATTATTAAACCATTCAATCAATGGAAAGTTTACATGTTACAGAAAATATCTAACAAAACAACGAACGTAGCAAATTGATATATTTTTTCAAAAACCTGTTGACAGATTAAAGAAATAAGTGTATTATTTTCTTTAACAACTTTACATGGTATTTCATCAAGAGTAGCCGAGGGAATGGCCCTATGAAGCTACGGCAACCATCACTAAGTGAACGGTGCCAAATCCAACGGAGTAACATCCGACAGATGAAGCAGTACGAAAAGCTTTCGATACCCTTCACCTGTGTGAAGGGTTTTTTTACGATTTTAGCAGAGAAAGAGGAACGCAGTATGATTGATTTACGCAATGTGGAAAAAACCTACTTCAGTACGGCAGGCGACATCCACGCTTTACAAAAAACCAACCTGCATATCAACGCCGGCGAGATCTTCGGTATTATCGGCCTCAGCGGCGCCGGTAAGTCTACCCTGATCCGCTGCATCAATATGCTGGAAGTGCCCACTGGCGGCCAGGTCTTTGTTGACGGCCAGGAGCTGACGGCGATGAATAACCAGCAGCTACGCAAAGCGCGACAGAATATCGGGATGATCTTCCAGCACTTTAACCTGCTGGCCTCCCGCACAGTTTACGATAACGTCGCTTTCCCGCTGGAGATCCAGGGGCTGCCTCAGGACGAGATCAAAAAACGGGTCCAGCCGCTGCTGGAACTGGTACAGCTGCAAGACCGCGGGGATTATTATCCCAGTCAGCTTTCCGGCGGCCAAAAGCAGCGTGTCGGCATTGCCCGCGCCCTGGCCAGTGACCCAAAGGTGCTGCTATGCGACGAAGCGACTTCTGCCCTTGACCCGCAGACGACGAAATCTATCCTTGATCTGCTCAAGGACATCAATAAACGCCTGAACCTGACCATCGTCATGATCACTCACCAAATGGAAGTGGTCAAAGAGGTCTGCGACCGGGTGGCCGTTATCGAAAACGGCGTGATCATTGAAGAAGGCTCCATGGTCGATGTATTCACCGACCCGCAGCAGCCTACAACCAAAGATTTCGTTAAGAGTATCAACAACGTGGAACTGCCGGCACTGCTGCAATCCTCCGCTATCAGCGATACTTATCAGGAAGGCAGCAAGCTGATCGTGCGCCTCTCCTTTATCGGAAATTCAGCCGGCGACCCGATCGTTTCCGGGATGGTCAAAAAATTCGACGTCGATATTAACATCATCTACGGCAATATCGATTCTCTTAAAGACCTGCCTTTCGGAACCCTGGTCATCGAAGTTTCGGGCACTGCCGGCGGCATCAAAAAAGCCCTGCAATATCTGCATGAACAACAATTAAAGGTGGAGGTGATCGGTTATGTCTCCTGAAATGTTTGCACTTTTACTTAAATCCTTTTGGGAAACCTGCTATATGGTGCTGGCTTCCACTATTCTGGCAACGCTTATCGGCGTGCCCCTCGGCGTGATCCTGACAGTCACCCGTAAAAACCATATCCTGCCAAATGCTTCTATCAACAGTATTTTAGGCGCTATCGTCAACGCTACCCGCTCAACTCCCTTCATTATATTGATGGTAGCGATCATTCCGCTGACTCGCCTGCTGGTCGGTTCTTCTATCGGCACTACGGCTTCTATCGTACCGCTGACCATCTCCGCCGCTCCCTTTATCGCCCGCATTATCGAATCTTCTCTGCTGGAGATCGACCACGGCGTTATCGAAGCCGCGCAGGCTATGGGCGCCAGCCCGATGCAGATCATCCGTAAGGTGCTGCTGCCTGAATCATTGCATTCCATCGTTTTGGGTATCACCCTCGCCGTTATCGCCCTGATCGGTTATTCCGCTATGGCCGGTACTTTAGGCGGCGGCGGCTTAGGCGACCTGGCGATCCGCTACGGTTACCAGCGTTTCCAGATGGACGTGATGCTGATCACAGTAGTCGTGCTCATCGTAATGGTACAATCCATCCAGTCCCTGGGCGACTACTTTTCTAAAAAGCTTAATAAAAACAAACTATAAAATCATCTTGTAAAGGGGAACTTATTATGAAAAAATTTGCCAAGATTTTAACCGCAGCAGCCTTATGCGTAGCTGCAATCACCACCTTCGGCTGCGGCGGCGATAAAAAAGAAGCTTCTAAAGCTCCTGCAACCGACGCACCGATCAAGATTGCCGTTACTGCCGGCCCACATGCCGAAATCATGGACAACGTCAAAAAACTGGCCGAAAAACAAGGTTTGAAAATCGAAGTCGTAGAATTCAATGATTATGTAACTCCTAACGTAGCCCTGTTCCAAGGCGAAGTTTTTGCCAACAGCATGCAGCACCGCCCTTATTTGGACGCTACCCTGCAAAAAGAGCCTAAATTCGATCTGGTCGAAGTTTTCAAAACCGTAAACTTCCCGATGGCCGCTTATTCCAAAACACTCAAAAAAGGCGACCCCATTCCTGACGGCGCTACTATCGGTATCCCCAACGATCCTTCCAACGGCGGCCGCGCGCTTTTAGTTCTGGCTCATGCCGGCCTGGTCAAGGTCAAAGATATCAACAATGTTACTACTACCGTTGCCGATATCACCGAAAACCCGCATAACTTCAAGTTTCTGGAACTGGACGCTGCAACTATCCCCCGCAGCCTGCCCGACGTTACCTTTGCGGTCATCAATGCTAACTACGCTATCCCCGCTGGTCTGAATCCGACCAACGATTCCATCATCCTGGAATCTGCTGATAACCCCTTCGTCAATATCTTCGTTACTAAAAAAACCAACGTCAGCGATCCCCGTATCGCCAAACTGAAAGAGATCTATCAATCTGCTGACAACGAAAAATTCATTATGGAATATTTCAAAGGCACCATCTTACCTGCCTGGAAATAAATATGATAAAAAACGTTATCTGATGAAAATCAGATAACGTTTTTCTTTTTCCAAATCAATTATAATTTTGCAAACAATATAACTTCAATTAAACTACGCACTTGGCAGTATTTAAAACCTGGCAAGTGCGTAATGCTTTTCAGATTTTATAATTCCTACGCTTATTCAATCACTTTAGATTCTTCCGCAGCAGCAGCTTTAGCAGTTGCCTTCATCGGCAGGAAGAACGCAATAACAGCCGAAAGTGCAAAGGAAGCCATGGCAAATTGAATGGAAGCCGTGAAATTACCAGAAGTATCGGCTAAATACCCGCCCATGTAACTGCCAAGCGCGGGGCCGATCCCCATAACTATCAGCGTTGCCGCACCCCAGATTTTACCCAGACTGACTCGGCCATAAATTGCGCCGGCGTAACCAACTACTCCGCCCGGCTCTATTGCCCAGTAAGTAGCAAACAAGATACAGACGACAATGCCGAGTATCGTGGAGGTTGCACTCATGCTAAGGAGCAGCACGCAGGCTAAAATTCCTACCACCGGAGCAAATATCAGCATCGCTTTACGACCCTTGACTTCGTTGCCAAGATGTACAACCACTTTATCTGCTACAATGCCCATCAAAGGCATAGTAAAAATGCCTGCAATGCCAATAGCAACGTAAAGATTAGTCGCCGCATCTAGAGTCATGTTTAGATCTTTAGTCCAATAACGTACAACTTGCGTCCAAATTAAAAACTCGCCGATCATACAGGTTAAGAAGGCTAATATTGAACCCCAGATAGCAGCGGTGCCAAAAGCCTCGCCAACTCCCCAGATATACTCCGGTTTAACTTGCGTACCTGGAGCTGCTGGTATGGCACCAAATGGTTCGATACCATATTGTTCCGGATTTTTTTTAGCTAGAAAAGCCGCCACTAACAAGAGGGCCAATACTATCCATGCCAGATAATTCATCGCATCACGCCATTGAGCAGCGTTCTGCACTAATAAAGGTTTAACTCCCAAACTAAGCAATACTTGTGCTAAAGGCGCACCAGCAAAAGCAATACCCCACATTTTGGCATAATATTTACCAACAAACCATTTACGGACGGATATTGTGGATGATACCCAAAGCATACCCGTGCCTATACCGGCAAAAATTGCGTAACAGGCATAATAAGCAAATAAACTCTCGACCCGGCTGGTAAGCCAGAATCCAAGCATTGCAAATACTGCGGCAATAGCATAAACCGGTTTAGTACCCCATTTATCAATAATCATCCCGCTGAAAAATGCAGTGATGGCGTAAATAGACATCATCAACGAGTATCCCAATGAAACCTCGGCGCCTGTCCAATTCATCGTTGCAGCCATCGGGCCAGATAATACGGCAAAAGTAGCGCGATAACCAAACAAACAAAATACAGCTAGAAAAGATGCCGCAATAACACTATAAGACATCCCTTTGGCGTTTTGATTGTCCATGCTGTTTTCCTCCTCATTATAATATGATTGATGCTTTTGTTAAAAAAGGGGGTGCCGGTGAAAGCACGCCCCTTCTTTTAAGGCTATTTACCTACATATTAAAATTCGTTTTCTGAACGGGCAATCAACTCATCCTGAATGTTACCGGGCAAGTCGGTCCAGTAAGCACTATAGCCTGCAACACGTACCATAAGATCTGTATATTTTTCAGGTTCTTTCTTCGCTGCAATCATTTCTTCGCGGTTCAAAACGTTGAACTGGATATGCTTGCCTTTGTAATCGCTGAAATAAGTTTTAATCAACGCAGCCAAGTTCGCAGTTCCTTCTTCGCCTTTCAAAGATTGCGGAGAGAATCTCATGTTAAAGAGAACACCATAGAGATCGTGCTGATCGATATTACCAGCCGACTTGATAACAGCCGACGGACCGCAAAGGTCAGTGCCCTGTGCAGGGGAAACCGCACCATCAGCAAAAGAAGTCTTATCTTTACGACCACATGGCAAAGCACCTGTTTTAGCGCCGATACCACCATGGAAACCGATGGAATGCGGGGAAACTTCATAAGTGCCGCCATCGGTAGCAGGTTGTTTATGCCAAATCTCTTTGATCCAGTTATAGACGTCATTTAACAATTCATCTACTTCCGGTATATCATTACCAAACTTAGGCATTGCTAAACATTTAGCGCGCAGATCTTCGTAGCCAACCCAGTCAGCACGCATAGCATCCAACATTTCCTGTTTAGTGCAGATAGGATTTTCGCCAAAAATACCGTGTTTGATTACATACAATTCATTGGCAACGTCCTGTACGCCAACCGGCACAATATACATGCAGCTATCTGCATGCTGAGCGCCGCCTAAGCTACAAACCTGACCGCGCTTGATGCAATCATCAGTAAAGGCAGACATCATAACATCAGGATACCAGTCGCCATGCTGAAGTTTACATGCACGTCCGCTTGCAGTGCTTATATCAGCCCAGTATTTAATCATCGCTTTATAGGCTACTACAAACTCTTTATAGCTGTTCATCTTGGTGAAATCACCGGTTTGCGGCCCTAATTGCGAATTTGAAATATAGTCCCAACCATTGTACATGGTAATCTCAAGTATTCTGGCATAACTCGTTACTAACGGCCAGATAGAACTTGTTTTTCCGGGAACAGTGTGCAGCGTACAACCACCAAAAGCAAAGTTACGCGCTTCTTCAATGGTGTAACCACGGGCAAGCAGATACTGGATACTGGATTCGTCATTAAAGAAAGCAGGGAAACCCATACCCATCTTAACAACTGCTAACGCACGTTCCATAAATTTTGGATCGATCCTTGTATGCCAACGCACGGAGATAGTAGGATGAGTAGTTCTTACTCGTGTTGCTGCTTCAAGGAAAGCAAAGGACAACTCATTGGTAGCGTCTTTACCGGTCTTCGGATCTACGCCGCCGATAACGCAGTTATGGAAATGAGATTCACTGCTCAGGTTCGGAGTCATAATGTCAGGCCAGAATTGGCGTTTGCCCATCAGCTTAACACGGAAACACTCAAACAATTGTACAGCATACTCATAGTCGATTTTACCATTAGCAATATCAGCCTTATACTGCGGATAATAGATTTGATCTACGCGGCCATAACCCATACCATAAGTACGAGTGTCGAAGAAGCACATCAGTACTCCAAAGAAAAGTGACTGCAATCCTTCCTGAAATGTTTCGGCCGGATATTCCGGAACGCGGTTACAAACACGAGCCATCTCTTCCAATTCAGCCTTACGTACGGGGTCTTGCTCCTTCGCAGCCATTTCCGTAGCAAGATCACGATAGCGATGCGCATAGTCGATACCGCCCAAAAGCATTTCTTTCAGGCCATACCAGAATTCATGGCGACGATAGTCTTCATAGGAAGTAATTACAAGATTTTTAATCTGTTCATCGATATCTTCTATTAAACTACGGACCCCTCTATTTACAAGACGATCAAGATCGGGGCAATTCCATGCCTTTTCAGCAAACATTTCCGAAACGGTATTAACGATCCAGGAGCCGGCCTCACCAATTTTATGCTCGAATGCAGCTTCTTCCGGTCCCAGGAACTTGAGCCAGGTTTCTTTACTGCCGGTTTCTCTAAAATATTCACCGATAGATCTTCCTTGTTCCATTTGTTCTTCGGATTCCCATCTGAAAAAGCCTTTTCTGCCTTCCAAACCGTAATTATCAATGTAATCAACAATCCATAAGGCTGCTAAATCAGGGAAAAACTCGGGTCCCATTGGTTTTGCGCTAAAATCACCGCAAAGCAATTGATGGTCATCGATGCGAATTGGCATCTCTTGGAGAATTTTGCGAATAGCATGACCGCGTCTGCGGAATATATGCAGACCTTCAGTCTCTTTATAGCCATCGACTAGAATCTGAGCACGAGACATAGACATGCTTTGCGTATAACGCATTGGATTAAGGACTTCCCACATGGTGGTTCCACGTGATTTCTCCTTATATTGATTGTACTGAATCTTTTTACCGTTACTCATTTTTCTTTCACCTCACTATTATTATTTGACCACTCATCAACCCAAGTGCCGTATATTCTTTATTACTCCTCCTCTCTGATTTTTAAAGACTTACGGCAATATCCTTTTCTAGCCTTGTTTCTAGACTTAACACTCCAATCTGCTTCGAACGATTCAGACTGATGCGATAATCTCTTTGAGTTTTTGGATGTACTCATCGGACTGGCGTTCATAACAGGGGCGAATATCTCCGGCACCCAGGCGCGAATATTTATCTTCACCCAAATTGTTATAAGCAAGCAGCTCCAGATGTTGGGCAGGGCTAAGACCTAATTCATTGCGGATGAACCGGGCAGTCGCCTCAATATTTTCCTGATCATCATTAAAGCCCGGAATAAGCGGTGTCCTGAAAAAGATCCGCTTGTTCTCTTTGACCAGATTCTTGACATTTTCCAAGATAAGTTTGTTGGATACACCAGTACCTTCTATATGCTTCTTTTCATCCATACATTTGAGATCATATAATATGTAATCGGTGTGATCTGTGATGCTCTTTATTATTTCCCAGGGGAACGCACCTGTAATCTCAACGCAGGTATTTATTAAATTCGCATGAGCAGATTTCAAAAGAGCTACAGTAAATTCGGGCTGTACTGCACAGTCACCGCCCGATACAGTTAGGCCACCACCAGAGTTCTGGTATAAGCTGTAATCGCTGCAGACCTTCGTCATCACGTCTTCAACCGTCATGGCCTGACCTTCGATTTTACGCGTACCCTCCAAACATACCCCCGGTTTAGCGCAAGCACCGCAACCATTACAAAGCTTGCGGTCAATTACCATGCGACCATTAACAATACTGTTAGCCTGCTTAGGACACACCGGGATACATCTACCACATACCGTACATTTATCTTCTCTAAACAAAAGTACCGGCTTAATATTTTGGGATTCGGGATTCTGACACCAAAAGCAACGCAAGGGGCACCCTTTAAGGAATACCGTAGTACGTATGCCCGGTCCATCATGAGTTGAATAGCGTTGGATGTTATAAACCTGTCCAACCAATTCGCCATTGCTTGTAATCATCATACAATCACCTCGTTGTTTTAGTATTTTGACATTGGATTTTTTCTCTTGCCAAAATTATATTGAAAATTCATTTTGCTTCCAACTGCAATTTGCAGAATAATCATTGTTTTCAAAAAAATCTAATTTATCTGCAAATTGCAGTTAAGACACGCTCCCAGAAAATTTATAATTTAATTAGAATTAAGCCCATATATTATTATTTGAAGAAAAATTGCATTAATCGCCAAACCATAAATCATAGTTGGAAAAAAGCCTCTGCAAATTTCTGAATGTTTAATTGTTACGGATTATAACAATTTTTAAAATATAGGCGGGTATAGCTTTATGACTAATCAAGCCACTAAAACCAATCCTCTCGGCACGGAAAAGATAAACAAACTTATTTTTAAATTTGCTACGCCAACTATCCTCTCCATGCTAACTGTCTCACTCTATAATCTAGTGGACCAGATTTTCATCGGCCATGCCGTAGGTTACATGGGCAATGCTGCGATCAATGTAGCATTTCCCCTCCAAAGCCTGGTAATGGGGTTTGCCTTATGGATCGGTGACGGCACCGCTACCTATATTGCCATGAATATCGGTGCCGGCCTCAAAGAAGAGGCCAATAAAGCCATCTCCCAAAGTGTGATCCTTCTCGGTATCATTTCTGCTATTACTGTAACGTTAACCTATCTATTCATGGAGCCTATCCTCTATCTATCCGGCTGCACGCCTCTCATGCTGCCCTATGCCACCGAATATATAAAATACTTCCTTTTAGGTATGCCCTTCCACATTTTTGCCTGTGGCATAAATCCCAGCATCCGTGCTGATGGTAATCCCAACTATGCAATGATCTCCATGATGGCAGGCTGCGCACTCAATTTCATTTTGGCGCCGCTGTTCATCTTTGGCTTTAATATGGGAATCGCCGGCTCAGCTATCAGTACTGTTATCAGCCAGCTGTTTTCAATGATCCTGGTCCTTTTATATCTGCCGCGACTGAAGACCTTTACCTTTTCAAGGAAAAATATCCGTTTACATGGTAAACTGCCGCTGACTGTCTTAAAGCTTGGCAGTTCTTCACTAATGTTGAATTCTTGCCAGATAGTCAACATCCTGATCATCAACCGGCTGCTGGTATTCTACGGAACCATGAGCAGTTTAGGCGCAGAAGCTGTATTCGCCGCCATGGGCGCCGCACAAAAAGTGGTCATTCTCTCTACTAATGTGACTACGGGTATCGGAATCGGCTCACAGCCTATCATCGCTTTTAACCGAGGCGCTCTCAATTTTGGCCGCGTACGACAATGTTATTTTTCCGCTCTCAAGATGGCGCTTACATTTTCAGCCATAGTACTTGTATTGACACGGATTTTCCCTGAACAGATCATGCTCATTTTCGGTGATCAAAACCCCGGTTTCATGACTTTTGGGATAGCTGTACTGGAAATATGGATGCTAACCATTATGTTGTCTGCTTTTCAGGATGTTTCAACCAGTTTTTTCCAATCTATCGGTCGCCCCTACCTGGCAATGATCATCCCCCTGGCCCGCCGTATCCTGCTGATTTTGCCAATGTCCTATATTTTCCCGCAATATTGGGGCGTAATTTCTATTCTTTGGGCTGTTCCAATAGCAGATTTTATCGTTTCTCTCATTGTCCTCGGACTGTTGCGCAGATCCTTCCACGAAATGAGTAGCGGAGACTTTAACAAAGCTGATCTTTTATCCCAGAAAAAATTGTAAACACTTGACTGTACAGCAACCATACCCAGAAAATAATAACGGTGTAAAGGAAGGCACATACAATGAATTTAAAAGATTTCTTTTTCGGCTTAGACAGTCTATTTTCTCAAAAGAACCTGCCCGCGGTCGAAAACTATCTTCACCAGCATCTGGAAACCGCCAAAAATTGCGGCGATACGTGTTATCAATTGGCCGTACTTAACGAACAAGTAGGCTATTATAGAAGTCTAAGCCTTATCTCCCAAGCCTTAACGGCTGGCGAACAGGCCATGGCGATCATCTCCGCACCTGATTTTACAGAAAACATTGCTGCGGCCACGACTATGCTGAACGTTGCCACTGCTCTACGTGCCGGCGGACATAACATCAAAGCGTTGGAGCTGTACGGCAAAGTAGATATAATATACTCTGCTGCTCTTGCAGACGGCGATACACGACGTGCCGCTCTGTATAATAATATGGCGCAAGCACTAATGGCAAACAAAGATACAAAAGCAGCTTTAGCTTCTTTACAAAAAGCACTGACCATACTAGAACTATCTCCAGAGGCTTGTGCCGAAACAGCTACTACACATTCCAACATTGCCCTGCTCTACATGTCTTTAGGCAATAACGAAACTGCGGCAACACATTTACAGGCAGCATTGTCAGGCTTCGAAACGCTTGACCACGACGATGCTCACTACCCAGCTGCTTTGGCAGCAATGGCTCAATTGTTGTACATCGAAAAAAATTATTCCGCCGCTATAAATTACTATCGTCTGGCGTTGAACAAAAATGCGGCCGTTTTCGGAGAAAACGCCGATTATGCCCGAATCTGCCGTAACTGCGCCAGAGCATACTCAATGTCGCAAATGCCAGAGCAAGCAGAAGAAATGCTTCAAAAGGCTCAAGCCGTAGAAATAAGTTTAAAAGCCGCGAACAGAACCAGTTAAAGGAGCGACCTAATGAAAGGACTTGAACTTTCCCGACTATATTACGAAGAATATGGACAGGCAATAATATATCAGCATTTTCCGAGCTACAAAGGGCTTATTGCCGCTGGTCTGGTTGGCATGGGCTCAGAATGTTTTGGATTTGATGATGAACTCTCCCAAGACCATGACTGGGGCCCTGCTTTCTGTCTGTGGCTGAGCAGTCAGGTCTATGAGGAAATAAGCAAGGATCTGCAAACCGAAATCGCCAAACTTCCCAAAACTTTTGCCACCTTCAACGGAAGGCAGGAAAGCACTTGGGGCAGTGGCCGTACCGGAGTTTTTGAAATCGGACATTTTTACAGACAATTCATAGGTTTTGACCGTGTTCCCAATGATTTAAGAGAATGGCGCACGATTCCTGAAGCGAATCTTGCCACAGCGACCAACGGCCTGGTATTTACTGATCCAAGCGGTGAATTCACCAGCTTCAGAGAAAAATTAAAACAGTTTTATCCAGAAGATATCAGGCTGAAAAAAATGGCCTGCCGTTGCATGGTTATGGCCCAGTCAGGCCAATACAATTTTATGCGTTGTGTCCGGAGAAGAGAATTTGTCGCAGCCCAATGCGCCGAAACAGAATTTATCAACACAGCTATTTCCATGGTATTTCTACTAAACAAACAATATAAACCTTTTTATAAATGGATGCATCGAGCCTTGCAAAACCTGCCTATACTGGGGCAGAAGATATATGATTTGATCTATGATTTAGTAACTGCTCACACAGTAGAATCAGGACAAAACGTATATGAACGAAAAACTGTTCTAATCGAAATGATATGCCAACACATCATCGATGAACTGCGACAACAGAACTTAACAGACTCCGGCAGCGATTTTTTATTGGAGCACGGCCCCTTGATCCAGAGTAAAATCCAAGATACCTTCATAAAAAATATGAATGTTTGGACCGAATAGATACAGATAAAATAAGGTGATGATTATGAAAGAGGAATTGATTTCTAAAATCGTAGAGTTGGAATGGAAGCTGTTCCAAAACGTAGCTTGTATTGGTGGTAAAGCAGCTTGCCAAAACAATCACAAAATATTTACTATTATGAGGTCAAGCCAAACAACAGCCTGGTCAGAAGCGGCTTTAGCCAGTTATCTGGAAGATTTGTCAGCAGCAAAGGCACACGGCAAAAATCTGTTAACAGAAAAATATGCCCGGATGATGGAGTTTACCTCACCAGAGGAATATAAGAGTCTTCAACATCATCTGCCACCATTGAAAAAAGAAACCGTGGCATTAATCGATAAAATCACAGCAATAAATGTGGCTTGGACCCAAGAGCTCAATGCCAAATTCCCCCATATCCGCAAACATGGGCGACCTGCTACTTCCACAGACGACGCGGCCCATATCACATCATTGGAAACATATCTCAGGGGTGAACTTGCCACATATTCCCCTCGAACTCTCGCTCTCTATTATCAAAACGTTCTGGAACAAAAAGCCCAAAATATCAATGGCGCTCAAATAGTCCTTGAGTCTATGATGCAGCAATATGGTTTTAAGTCTCTGTCTGAAGCAGATAAAGCTTTGAGTTAAATACGATTCTTCATAAAATTTACAACGCTGCACGCGATCGTCTTTAAACTGTCTAAGTCAACGATGTATATACCTTTTTTGTTCTGATCGATAATATGAACATTTCTAAACTTTTTCATAATATAGTAGTACTGCCGCTCACTAATACTTGTTTTTAAGCAAATCTGCTTATCCTTAGCACCAATAAACCCTTCTTCATCAGCTATATCAAGCAAAGAATAGGCCAGAATCTCCTCGTAAGTAAAAAGCGTTCTCATCATCGATATTTTATACATTTCATAAAGTCTATTTGATGTTTTAAAATAAAAGAAAAGAAGAAAGGACTCGTCGTTAAGAATTTCATTTTTTATATCAGTGAGTTTTAACATTTTACATGGGGTTTGTGTTTTGATATCAGAATAAAAATTTTGTTTACGCATATTGGAAAATTTTCCAATAAACTCACCCTGCTCCACTGTATCAATAAGGAAACTGCGGCCATTATAGGATTGTGAAATAACCTCCACTTTTCCTTCCAGAATATAGTACAGATCAATATTTTCTTGATCTACTGCAGGAATAAAAACAGTATTTTTATCGATATTTACTACTGGTATTCTCTGGAGCTGTTCTTCTGAAAAGAAGTCATAAATACTTTTTTCCATAATTTTCGACATTAAAACATCCATAATAACAACTCCTTTGCACAAAACAGAATCTATGGGTGTTCTCGGAAACAGTTCCTTTACTGCCGAAAGCACTTTTTACCTATCTCAATGTATGCAATTAGTACTTGGGCCTTTTTTCTATTTTATCTGCTCCCAAAACTAATATATATTGACCACAGGAAGGATTTACGGATGATTTTTTGTCGCACTACGACTAAAGTCGTAGTAAGTACACTAAAAACATCTACCTAAGTAACTATATTTTAAGTTTTCTCCAAATGTTCTCAAGCTACAAACTTTCTGAAAAAATTACTGTTGAAGTATTTCAAAGACACCATCTTAGTAGCCTGAAAATGAGTATAGAAAAAAGGACTGAGAAAATTCTCAGTCCTTTTATTTTTACCAGTTTTATTTTTTACTTAATGCTTCTGTAAAAAAGCGGATAAAGTTGGTGGCCATACCGCTGCGGTAATGCTTACGCGCCCAGATCAGGGCGCTGCCAGTAGTCATTTCCGGATCGTCGATAAAGCTGCACTGCAAATGTTGTTTTTGCGCCAACCCCATCGCCGAATCAGGCACTACTGCCAGGCCCAAACCAGCACCGGCCCAGGCCAGGGTGGGAATGATATCGTCGCAGCGGCAGAAAAAATCACCCTTACAGCCGTGACGGCGTAAGATCCGTTTCAGCATCATTTCGTATTTTCGATGGATCAAAAGCGGCGCCGACGCCATTTCCCTAACCGTCAGCATCGCTTTACCCTGCAGCTGGGGAAAGCGCTCGACATCATAAGCGACCACCAGCTTTTCCTCGGGCAGGCTGCAGCTTTCAAAATATTCATCGTCGAAGGGGGGCCGCACTACGCCCACTTCAATAATGCCCTTTTCCAGCAACTCGGTGATGCGGCTGGTTTCACCTATCCACAGCTGAAACTGAGTCTTAGGATACTGGTCTTTAAAGGCGGCGATCAGCTTGGGCAATAAAACGGAGCTTGCCGAAGCCACTGTCCCCAGCGACAAACTGCCTTCACTGCCCTGCTCCGAACTGCGCACCTCCTGCATAGACCTGTCCGCCAGGCTCAATATCTCCCGTACCCGCTGAACCAGGATCAGCCCCGCTTCCGTCAACCGCAGGCGGCGGCCGCTGCGGTCAAAAAGCTGCACCTGCAAATCATTTTCTATCTGCTTGATCTGCCGGCTGAGCGGCGGCTGGGCCATGTGCAACAGCTTGGCAGCAGCTGTGATATTTCCCGTTTCCGCCACAGCTAAAAAGTAGCGCATCTGCTGTAATTCCATCACGTTCACCTCATACTTTTTAAGTATATTTTATTGACAAACAAGTATTTCAAGTATGCCTTTGCTCTTGTTATAATAATAGTGAAGAAAGGTAGTAAAGTCAAGCCTCTGGCATGTATCAATAAAATGGAGGGATTTATATGACAAACAAGATTTTGATTCCTATCGACAGCTCCGAAGTAGCTTTAGAAGTTTTAAAGTATGGTGCCGATTTGGCCCAAAAGTTGAACAGTACTGTAATCGCCCTGCATGTTATCGAGCCTTACAGCAAAAACCCGACTATCCTTTCCCAGTTTAAAGCCGAAATGGTTAAACAGACTGACGAATTATTTGAAGCCGTAGGCAAAGAAGTAGTTGCCCATGCGCAAGCCGCCATGCAAGGTGCTTCCGTGCCTATCAGCTACCAGATCAGAATGGGCAACGCCGCCGAACAGATTTTGGCAGCGGCTAAAGAACTTGATTGCAGTATGATCGTTATTGGTAGCCGCGGCATGAACGCCGTCGCCGAATTTATTCTCGGCAGCGTCAGCTCCAAGGTTTCCATGTATGCCGAAATACCCGTACTGATCGTCAAAAAATAAACTATTGGGACAGTTCCCCCTATCAAGCGTGGGCGCGACCACAGCCGCACGCAAAAATACCTGCCGTTAACAACGGCAGGTATTTTTATTTACGCATTTTTAAGGGCAGCAGCTCAAATTCATTATACTTAAATTTCATGATGTAAAACAACTATGAAGAAATTTATTAAGTATACCTCTGGCTTTATAAGCCTTCTATTTTTACCTGCAGACGCAGCAGTCCATACCAGCCACCTATGGCCAGCAGGGCACATACGGCAGTGATAATACCCAACCCTTCGATAAAATTGCTCCAATTTAAAGCCCCCAGCAGCATACCCAGGCTTCCAAAAACAGTGTTGACGGCGTTGATCAGCGAGGAAGCGGAACCAATATCTGTTTTTTGCTGATCAAGTAAAATAGCCGTGCTAAACGGGCGGGCAGCGCTTTCCATAACCGTCACCGGCAGGAAGGCAGCTAAAAACCACCAGGACGAAAGCTTACCGACAGTCAGCAAGGCCACAGCGGCAATCACAGTCAGAACGAAACAACCATAAGTAAACTGGCGCGGCGTCACAACGCCGATCAGCTTCATATAAAGGAAGGGGCCGACAACGGCAAAAAACGAATTGGCGGCGAAAAAATAACTATAGGTCTGCTCACTAAGGCCAAAATGCTGCACATAAACATAGGACGATACTGCCACATAGGCCATATAAGGCGCGGCCAGTAAAGAAAAAACCGTTAAAAACCCGGTAAAACCCACATTTTTACCAACCACCGCCAACCTGCCGAAGGTGCTCCAAAAACTGCCCTGATAGCGCTCCTGCACCGGCAGAGTTTCTTCAAAAAAGAAGCTGGCCAGTAAATTGACAGCACCGGCAGCGATCAAAACGACAAAAGTACCACGCCAACTGACGAATTGTAGCAGAAAAGCGCCGACTACCGGCGCGACCATAGGCGCGATAACTGCCATTGCCTGCACCAGAGCCAACACACGGTTTTTCGTTGTACCGTAAAAAGCATCTTTGACCACAGCCATCGATACAGCTACCATACTTCCCGCCCCCAATGCCTGCACTATCCGGTAAGCTATCAGGGTGTAAATGCTGCCAGCAGCGGCACACAGGGCGCTGGCAACAGTATAAACCACTATGCCCAACAGCAATATCCTACGTCGTCCGTATTTATCGCTTAAAGGTCCAAACAACAAAATGCCGACGGCAAAAAAGAAAAAGAAGCTGACTAAAGTCAAATTTACCAGCAGCGGCGTGGCGGCAAATTCAGCGCCGATCGTCGGCAAGGCCGGCAGGTAAAGATCTATCGACAACGGCACGAACATATTCATCACGGCGATCATAACGATCAAACCCTTGCTCCCCAAATATTTTTGTTTTGCTAACTGACTGTTTTCTGTAAACATTATTTGGCCTCCTTTTGATAACAAAAAAGCCGGATAAGAGAAAATCTCTTATCCGGCACTACTGCCCTCCGAGGTATTACCTAAAAACAAGGTTATTCTAGCATCTGTTTAAACATTTGTCAACATATCCAATACAGGTTGATTGGTAATAAAGCTTTTTACCTATCTGCTAGGGCATATTAAAAATATCAAATTGTTCATACTTGCCCCATAAATGTAGCACCATGTCTATCCGCCCATCAGCCAAAAAGGTCACACCCTCCGCTTCCAGCAAAGCCCGCTGCCTGTCTTGCCCGCCAAAAGCATATTCAGGCGCCAAAACCCCTGTGCGGTTCACGACCCTGTGGCAGGGCAGCTTTAGTTCAGCCGGAACACAGCTCATAATATGCCCAACCTCACGCGCCGCCAAAGCATCACCAACCATCTCTGCGATCTGGCCATAAGTCGCCACCTTGCCGGTCGGTATCTGGGCGACCACCGCATATACCTGCTGCGCAAAGGCCGCATCCACTATTCTTTCACCGTTATACGAAATCATTTTACTGCCCCCTTGTTGATGCAGGTATTTTAGAGCGCCGTGCCTTTTTTGGGGATAAACAGTGCAGACATATCTACACCTTCCAGCTCCAGCAGCTTGATCTTAGTGTTAATGCCTCCGGCATAACCAGTTAAGCTGCCATTTGCACCCACTACTCTATGGCACGGAATAATGATAGAGATGGGGTTATGCCCCACCGCACCGCCTACAGCCTGGCTGGACATAGTTTCCTTATTCATCCTGCCTGCCATTTTTTTAGCAATGCTGCCATAAGTAATAACTTCACCATAAGGTATCTCACATAAAATCTTCCATACCTCTTGTCTGAATTCCCCTCCTATAGGGGCTAACGGCAATTCAAGAATATCAGGCTTCTGCCCGTCAAAATATCTGTCCAGCCATTTTTTCGTCAAATCAAATAAAGGCAGCTCGTTCTTTTCACGCATGGCTTCAGGGAGGGTGCCGCCGTGATACTTTTGTCCCTCCAGCCAAAGCCCCACCAGCTTTTCCCCTTTGCCGTCACAGGCCAGGGTAATCTTACCCAGGGGTGATATATATTCTGTTGCATAGTACATCTACAGACCTCCTTATAACGAATTCCACAAATTAAAGGTAGCATAGCTGCGCCAGGGGCGCCAGGCTTCCGCTAAAGCCAATAATTCTTTTGCTGTATAGCCCAGCAGTGCCTTTTTTACGCCCGCATCCGTCTCTAAAAACGCATCCGGCCATTCCATAGCACGCATTGCTATATATTGTGCCGTCCAGCCGCCAATGCCACGGATAGCCAGCAATTTTTTCATTTCTTCTTCCGGGCTATGGCAAAGGCCAAAGTCTATTTCTCCCGCGGCTAAAGCTTGTGCCAACTGGTAAATAGTCTGTGAACGGGCCGAAGTGACACCTAACACACCCAATTTATCTGTAATAGCTGCGCCCATGTCCAGAATAATTTCCGGCGTCGGAAAAATATGGGTCAAGCCGTCGATCCCCGTCTGCACAGGAATGCCGTAAGCCTGTACGAGCCTTGCCGCTAAAGTGCTTGCTGCTTTCACAGTGATTTGCTGTCCCAACACGGCCCGCACCGACATTTCCAAAGCATTGAAGCAGCCCGGAACCCGAGTCCCCAACACACATAACCCTGGCTGCAGCTTATTCATTACCTGTAGGGTTTCATATACTGCGTCAGGGTCGCAGTACAAGTCAAATAAGTGCTTGATGCGTGCCAACACTTGCGGAAGCACGGGCAGCAGGCTTTCACTAACGGTAACTCTTAAAGCATTTTTTTCTGGTTTATGTCCAACCCGCACCCAGCCGTATAATTCCTTACCATCGGTGCTTTGTAAATACACCGTCCGCAGGTATTCACCATTTTTTACGACCTCTGTTCCTGCTATGGCACGCCCAGCAAGAAAGTTCAGTATTTTATCCCAATCGTAAGGCGGACGGTAGCCTAAAGCCAGGGTGATATCTCCGCCAGTCTTTTTAGCATCTGCATGCTTTTTTCGTAAAGCAGTTGGCGCAAGGTTATAATATTTTTTAAACACATCGTTAAAGCGGCGTAAGCTGCCAAATCCGGCGGCCATGGCCACATTCAGTACCGATAAATCAGTATCCGTCAACAAATTTTTAGCAAGCAGCAAGCGGCAGGTTTGCAGATATTTAACAGGCGATACATTATATTCAGTCGTAAACGCGCGCCGCAAATGCCTGTCAGTACAGCCAAGTCGAGCTGCTATTGCTTCTATATTTTGCCCACTGCCACAGCTTTCCTCCAACATTCTTGCTGCTCGATGGACTAAATTAGCGGTGGCATCAGCTATCGAAGTACCGGGGGCCAGCTCTGGCCTGCATAAAAGGCAAGGTCGATAACCCGCTTGTTCTGCTTCAGCAGCAGTTTTAAAAAATGTGCAATTTTCCTGCTTCGGCTGCCTGGCTTTGCAGATAGGGCGGCAGTATATACCTGTAGACGATATCCCTACAAAAAAGCGACCGTCAAAACGTGCGTCCTTTGCCTTAAATGCTGCATACAAACTGTTGATATTTTCTAACACTACTGCCACCCCCTTGCTTTAAACAGCTTAATTATACCATACTCATTGAATAATTCTCGCTATTTTCGGACATGCTTTTATGGACTTCACCTTAAGCCTTGCTTAGAAAAAAATAAAAAGCCGGATAAGAGAAATTCTCTTATCCGGCAACATTACAAATTGGAGCTACTGACAGGATTTGAACCTGCGACCCTCTCATTACGAATGAGATGCTCTACCAGCTGAGCTACAGTAGCGACTGCAAACATCAATAAGCTCTGCCATATAGTATAACGCACTGTAGTAAGTACTGTCAATATTTGCAGTGCGGCATTTTTACCGTACAGGGCTTAGTTATTACTCTGCCAGCTCCTGCTCCTCTTCTAAATTGATGCCACTGCCGTCTATCTGTATCCGACGTGCTTCTTGCAGGTGCAAAGTGTGATCTGCCGTTTTGCCGCGTTCCCAGCTGTGCTTTTCTTTTTGCTGTACATAGCTCAAGGCGCTGGAATATTGCGCATCCGTCGCATCAGGAACTGGCATAGGCGCAGGTTCATCACTTTGGTCTTTAATAACCAATCTACCTGTAAGCGCCAGGTCATAACCGTCCTGAGTGGAATACAGCAGTGTGCTTAAATCATATTCTCCCGCCTGCAAGTTATCCAGCCCCAGCAGTTTATCCGCATCCAATGTTATTCCCTGTGCCTGTAGTTGAGCCAGCAGCAGTGCTTTCAGGTCAGCACCCGGCGCAGCTTCCACCACGCCCACATCACCGCTTACTTTTTCTAAAAAGGCCTGTAAATAAGGCGCATCCTGTCTGTTATCTACTTTCCAGGCCGCCTTACCCGCCTCGTCCAAGCCTGCGGCAAAGGCAGCATTAAATTCCGCCGCAGTGGCATAGACGGTGCCATCACCATATTTTTGATAGCCGGTATCGGTTTTAAAATAGACATTATTGATAGTAATAGCATACCCACCACCAACAATGCTGCCACCGTCAATCTCGGGTTCCACCGGATACTCAACTACACCCAAATTATAGCCATTAGTAATAGTAATAGTGTTTGAGTTAGTAAATACGTAACCTACAAGTCCACCAACACCGTCGGGGCCGCTGACTTTACCTGTATTATAGATATTAGTTATATTGACATTAGAAGATGTTATGCTGCCAACAATACCACCTATGACTTGGACAGTTCCGTTGATATCGCCAGTATTATAAGCATTACTGATACTGCCGCCTTGAAGTGTCCCCACAATTCCACCTATATTTGCCATACCATGTATAGCGCCTGTGTTTATTGCGTTCTTTATTTCTCCAAAATTAGAGCCGCTAATTCCAGCGATCGCAGTTACAGCATCACTGCCTTTTCGTTCAATCTTCACTTCACCTGCATTAATGACGTCTTTAATGCTGCCGCGGTTAACGCCGCTGATACCGCCAAAACTTACTCCATCATGATTATTTTGAATAAGGCCTTTATTAGTAGCTTGTTCAATACTGGCACCTGTGGCATTATCGCCCACAATACCACCTATAATGCTCCCACCCACAATAATGCCTGTGTTTTCAGCATTGCTTATTATTCCCGAAGACTGATTGGTACCGGCAATTCCACCAATATTAGCACTTTTACTGTTAAAATTATCTCCTATACCAGTAACATTACCGGTATTCATGACAAATTCCAACCTTCCCTCATTATTACTGGTAATTCCGCCTATTTGTCTTTCACCAACAACCGTCGCCCCATTAGTTACATTACTGATCAAACCTAAATTCCTACCTGCAATCCCTCCAACGCTGCTCTTACCCGTAACAGAACCTGTAAGTTTTAAATTCATTACAGCAGCAGTATCTGTTAAACCACCAAATAGACCCACAAAAGTTTCATCAGTGCGATTGATATGCAGATCCTTAATGGTGTGTGCTGCACCATCAAAAGTTCCGGTAAAGCCTCCTTGAAAACCGCTTGGAGTTCCCGACTCAAGTTTTGTTAACCCACCAATGCTTGCAAAGCCTTTACCGCTATTCCAGTTACTGGTTACCGAAGCATCAATATCGCCTGCCAGCATATAATTACCATTAACATATTTGTATTTTCGCAAAGAACTATTCGTTGCTTCCTCAAAATTATTATTAACAGCCTGCAAGTCATAAACATCTTTTATCAGCATGCAGTCAGTAATGTCTTTTTTTGTGCCGCTCAAATCAGTCGCCTGAATAGCTGTTGTGCTGGCTTTAGTCCCGCCGCCCTTTTTATAATCACTGACAGTATGCTTGCCTTGCCCGTCACCTACATCTATTTGAGTTGTATCAGTAACCTCATAGCCGATATTGACCGCATTTTTCGCTTTTAACGTTACTTTGCCATAGTCACCGCCATTTACTTTTAATGTATCGGCTTTGACGATAGAGATATTGTTGCCTTCAAAGGTTATTTTATCGGCTGCGATGCTGCCCAAATTAACGATATCAGCCTGCACCTTGCCGATAGCATCAGCCATTAAATTGCCCAAGCTGCCGTTGAAGCCCTTGCGTTCAGTTTCTACAAGGCTACGCGTCGACGCCGTTAGGCTGCCCACGTTTACCTGCGCCCCGGCACCGAACAAAATGCCGTTAGGATTGAGTAAAAACACATGAGTCCCCGGGTCGCTGTTCAATTTGCCAAAAATTTCGCTGCGCTGATTGCCTGTAACGTAATTTAAAACGGCAGCCATTTGTTTAAAATTGACCGTTTCGCCTGCCGCTATATTAAAACTGTTCCAGTCGATAGCCAGATTGCCATTGTTGCCAATGATATCCAGCACACCGTTGCCGGGTGCGGCTATACTGCCGCTGCCGCCCACGATAGTACCGCCCTGGGGCAACGCAAAGCTCCAATTAGGCAACAGCAACATACCACTGCTTAAAACTGTGAGCATGATCTTTTTATATAATAACTGTTTTGTACTCTTCATCTTTACACCTCTCCCTTTGCACTTTTCCTTATCTTGTTAAAACAATTTATACGCTAAAAACCATAAACGCCCATTCTTATCGTGTTCTTCGCTTTGGAATTCTTCACCGTTGATTTTGCGGGCATAATCAAGCCGCAGATAATAATTGTTGGCCTGGGCATATTGCATACCTAAACCCCAACCAGCCAAGTCGCGGTGCTGACCGTAGCTTTTAGACAGGTTGACCTCACCCCAGTCGATGTACGCCGCCAAAGTAAGGTTAGGCAGTGGCGTAGTATAGCGCAGTTCGGCTGTAGCCTGGTAGCCACTGTCACCGCTGGCTTCGCCCTGTGGATAGGCCCGCACCCCTGTCGCACCGCCTAAGCTGAACTGCTCACTGCCGTCCATGTCTTTACTGGCCAACTGGCCATGAAAATTAAGGTGTAGATTGGTAACATTGCCCAGCCTGCGGATATGGTTGATATCCGTATTGAATTTATGATAAGTACCTTCCGTATAATTGCTAAAATCATCGTAAGTAAGCCGCCCAACATAGTACAAGGCACTGTAGCCTGTGTAGCTGCCGCTGGCTTTAACATTGCCCACAACACCTGCGTGCAAAGCGTTGCTGTGTTTTTTAGTATCGATGCCAAATAAGCGCAGCTCATCTTGCAGCTGGCGGTTATCATAACCGTAAATGGCCGCCAGATAATTAGCCGAGGTATTTACAAGAGGCGTGCTACCATAAATGCTAAAGGTTTTAGCCCTGCCCACTGCGTCCAGCACATTATAAAAATCACCCAGGGTGTAATCCATCAGGCTATAGCTGACGCCTAATTTTGTACCTCTGTTGCCCAAAGGTGTTTCGTAGCCAAAATTATAATTGTGCAAGTCGTCGTTAGAGAGCATACCGCCGACAAAAAGCTTGTCGCCGATCCTGCCGGGATTATTAAGCGTCGTCTGAAAGCCATATCGGTATCTGCCGCTGTATTTATTACCATAGTTATCTGTATAAAGCACTGTATCGAAGGCCTTAGTGTTTTCGACATCTACAATAAAATTACTGGTACCCGGTTGGTCGCCGGCTCGTAAAAGCCCTACCGCCGCAACACCGGCCAGGTCGTTGATATTATTTAAAACAGTTTCCAGCTTTTTAGTTTGCAGCAGCTCCCCTGCCTGCAGGCTGGCAATAAATTTTTGGGCCTGGGTCTCCGTCAGCTTGGAATTATTATTTACTTCTACCTGTCCCAAGTGCCCCAATACGATCCGTATCTCCACCGTATGCTCGGTTATTTGCTGCGGTGGCAAAAACGCCGTCGCTACCGCATAACCCTGACCGCGCAAATAGGCTGTGATTGTATTGACGGCCTGCTGGACTTCATTAAAATCTACCTCACGCTGATAATAACCTTGTACCAGCTCCGTTAAAATATTTTTATCTAACTCGTCGGCGCCGGAAAAAACAAATTGCTCCAAATAGAATTTTTTGGTGCCTGCCAGCGTTGTTGCCTGATCTTCGTTGGTTACGGCTGGCGCTTCCCCCTGGGTTGCCCTGTTTTGCTCCAGTGCCCGCAAATCACTGCTGCTGCTTGGTAAAGCAGGGGCTGCAGATGCTGTGGTGCAGCTTAGGGCTACCGCTAAACTCAAAAATTTTGTTTTCATCAACAACTCTCCTCATTCCTTATTTTGTCAAAATATGTACAAAGCAAATATCAAGTCATCGTTTGCAAATATTTTTAAACTATCGCATATGTCCAAGTCTATTATAACACTTGTGTACCCCCCCACAAGACACGGTAAATTTTTTCTAGTAGTACTTTGCGCGCCGCGCTAATTTAGTACGCAGTCAGGCGCAAGCTGCCTAACTGCTATTTTCTGTAGTTACGCTACAAAATCAATCCAAAAACCTTAGCAGTGCCGCTGTAAAATTACCGCCGACCTATCTAAATCCTTCAGCCCTGAAAGTTTGGGACATAAAAAATACCCCCATCCTGCTATTAAGCAGAACGGGGGTATTTACAAACTATTTTAATGTTGTCCCTACGGGCTTTAACCGGTACCTTCCATCAGTTTTTTCACTGTCATTTGACCCAGATTTTTTTCCAGTTCATTTTGCAGCGTGCAATAAAAACTTCTTACCGGACAGTTCTCGGTAGCGTAACGGCTACAGAAACGGTCTTCTTCCAAACAACGGTTGACCCGCGTCGTCGGCTCCATAATGCTGATGATATCTAATAAAGTTATCTCGTCGACAGTTTTATCAAGCGAGAAGCCTCCCTGAACGCCAACAAGCCTTTTGATAAGCCCTGCTTCAACCAGCTTATGAGTTATTTTCAAGACATAATTCTGAGGTATGCTCATGGCCGCGGCTATTTCTTTGGAAGTAGTAATCTCTTTCCTTAAAGCCAAATATAAAATAATCCTTATTGCATAGTCGGTAGTAACATTCAGCTGCATACTCTTCCTCCAAATAAAACCACTTTTCAATAATAATTCTTTTTAGCGTCTTTATATTTTTCGATATTGTTATTTCTTATTATACTTTATCAAAGTATAATTGGCAATAGCTTTAACCAAAAATCATTGTTAAATAAAAAAGCCTGGAATTTATTCCAGGCTTTATCTTTACAGCTTTTGGATAACCGCTATGATCTTCGGATATTCTTTTTTCGCTTCAGCAAAGAACCTATCCATGTCATCAAACCGTTCTTTACGGCATTCCTGACACATGTTAGAGAAAATGTCGTATAGATTAGTGAAACCCAAATTACCACAAACGCCTTTTAGCGTATGCGCCACAGGCAGCACTTCCTGATAATTTTTGCTGGCAATAATCGTGCCTAAAGCATTCATATTATCATCATCGGCAAATTTCTTCAAAAACTTCATCAGTAAAGCTTCGTTATTCATAAAACGGTTCATGGTTTCATCCACATTGATACCAGCATCGATCATATCTTTTTTAAGAATTTCGTCCATAGGTTTCGGCCACCTTTTCAGCTCAAACTTTTAACAATGTTTATCTTTTTATTGTATCATAAAAGTTTTAAAAATACATTGCAAAAAGTTTTATTTAAGCTTTGTTTTTAGGCTTGCGGCCTCTGGTTTTTTTACGCCGTCCAAGCTGTTTTTCTTAACGACTTTAGCCAGCTCGGTAATCAAATGCAGGTCATGAGCGTCACAGCCCTGCAATAATTCTGCCAGCTCGTTTTGGAAGATCTTTTCGCTGCGATGAATGTTATCGCAAAGCAGCTCGTCCACAGACACATCAAGAACGTTAGCCAGATGGATGATAGTGGGCAGGCCTAATTTAGTGTTGCCGGTTTCGATATTACTGATATGCGGTGTGGAGAGACCGGTTACTTCGGCTATATAGCCTTGAGTAACGCCTTTACGGGCACGGGCTGCTTTAATTCTAACACCAATAGCTTTGTAATCAATGTTCATTTCTTCACAACTCCTTTTAATTAATCTGCATTATATACTCGCAGATACATCAGACGATAGTTTAGTTAATATCTACGAATACAACATTAACTATTCGTAGAATTTATTATAACTTAAACCTCAGGCTAAAGCAATACTTTCTTGTATAAAAATATTTACATTCGCTTCTAAAATATAGCTATAAGTTATAAAAATACAAAGTAAATTGATATTTAAACTATTGTCTTCAAGAAGGAAGCAGTGGCACCGTTAAACTGCCCTCCGGCATCAAAATAACTTTGTAGTCGCCGCCGACAATTTTCTCCGCTTCGGCCAAGGCTTCTTCTACCGTTTCCACCGATTCAAACAATAGATTATGAGCCAGTTCTTTATCCAGTGAAGAGACTAAAATAAATTTAGCTTTCTTGGTCAGACGAGTAACGGCAAAGGCTTTATTAGCGCCGATCTCAAAGCGTTTTTCCAATTCAGCCTGAATAGCATCTGCCGAGCCAAGGCGCTTGCAGGTTTCTTCCAGCACTTTAGAGCCGCTGCCTTCCTCACATTCGCCGATGATGATGACTACACCGCCTTCGCGCACAGCACACCAGGCGTTATCCATAGTTTTTTGCAGCTGGTAGACATTGATATCTTTCGGATAACCGCCGCAGCTGGCAATGACCAGATCCGCAGCCCGAGGGATATCTACGCCGTAAACAGCATCGACAAATTTGCAGGCTTCCTGATGTGCTTCCACATAATGGCCGGCAAAAATTTTTAAAAATTCATGTTGGGCATTCAAAATGGCGTTAAAAAGGAATAAGGAATGGTCTTTGGCAAATATAGCCACACCTTCCATCTGGTCTTCGTAAACAGGGTTGCCCACTGTTTTGCCAAGGCCTGCGTTAGGGTCCAGCATAAAGCTGTGGTTGACACGCACGGTCTCCATAGCAGCTACGCCCGGCAGAACTGCTTTGCGGCCGCCACCGTAGCCACTGAAATAATGGTGCACGATAGTACCGGTCATAATGATGTGGTCAACATGGCAGATATGCTTGTTGAGCCAGACAGGCGTACCACGGGAAGTATCGCCGAAATATTCGAAGTCTTCGCTGACCTTGGCGTCGCTGTTATACATTTTCAAGCGACCCGCAACTTCTTCGCCGACTGCTTCAACCATTTCTTCGTGAGTCATATTGCGGTGGGTACCCAAAGCGAAAACGATGTGCATATCTTCATCTTTGACACCCAATTTATTCATTTCGTTGACTAAGATGGGCATAAAGACAAAGCTGTTGGCTACGCGCGTGGGATCGTTACAGATGAAAGCGATCTTCTGTCCCGGCTTGACCAGCTCGTTGATGGGTTCCATGCCGATAGGATGATAAATAGCATCTAAAACGGCTGCTTTGACATCTTCTAGCAACGGCATTTGGGCAACTTTTACCTCTTTGATAACACGGTCAGCGTCCAAAGAAAATTCTTTGCTGCCATGACCATATTTATAGGAATAGTGATTTATGCTCATACGATCAACTCCTTTATTTTGATTAATTATATTGTACCATAGACCTCAGTAAATAAAAAAGGACGGAAGCCTCCGTCCATGTATTTTTTTAATTTATTTTTTAGGCAGTGACAATAAAACCACCGTCATAATGATGCAGGCCATACCAACCAGGTCCTCCACCGTCAATGGCGTTTTGAGCCACAATACTACGGCGACGATAGACGCCAGCGGCTCGGCACAGGAAATAAGGCTGGCTTTGGTGGCCCCTACTACCTTAAGACCTACCAGAAAAACCGTGTAGCTAAGCACCGTGGCCCCCAAGATAAGATAGGCCATCGCCGCCACAGCGGCAACATCCCAGTGGCCGCTTGGCTCGAAGGGATTGACGAACAGGCACAGAAAACCACCGGATAGCAGTTGGCCCCAGCCGATGATCAGCGTAGTCGAATATTTTTTTAGCAGCCGAAAAGGCATAACCGTATAAAAGGCCAGTGAGATAGCGGAAATAATGCCCATACCCAAAGCTGCCGGCGATAAAACCACCGAATCAAGACTGCCGTGAGTAGCGATCAAAAATACACCCACTAAAGCGAAAAAAATACCGACCATCTCCCTGCCCTCCGGCAAGCTGCGGCTTTTCCACGCCATCCACAGCATAACGAAGATAGGCGCCGTATATTGCAGCACCGTAGCCGTAGCCGCATTACACAGGGAAATGGTGTAATAAAAACCGAACTGCGCCCCTAAAAGCCCCAAAAAGGCAAAAGCCAGCAAATCCCTGCGATCTTCCTTATCCCGCAGCACTCCGAAGATATTTTCGCCGCGACAGAGCAGATAACCAAGAAAGACTACACCGGCAATGACCTGCCGCACGGTGATGAGCCAGGGAGCGCCCACGTCATAAAATTGAAATAAAAATTGCCCGGCCACGCCGCCTAAACCCCAAGCTGCGGCAGCCAGCAAAATAAGCACTACGCCCAGACGAAACGAGATCTGCATAAAAAGCTCCTTTTAGTTTTAGTTAATTTATTCGTCTGCCCGCAGGACGCTACTGCCACTAAAAACCGCACCAGTTCTAAAGAACTGATGCGGTCATATGTTGTTGTCAGATAATCGCCATAAAATAACACAGCGAGCAGAACAGTACCGTCAAGGTTATCATGATTGGATCAGCAATAGAAGTACGGTAGTTTTCCGGGTTGTATTTAGGGCTGTTGCGTAAGGGTTTAGCATCCAAAAATTCCATTGGGTTGTGACTGATATCCATGGATTTTTCGTAGAGTGCTTCCCAGGCAGAGCCTAAAGCGTTCGTAATAGCACAGCCCAGATAAGAGATTCCTTCGACGATGCTGGCAAAAGGCTTGCGATAGAACCAGTCGGTATCCAGCGATAAAGCTGTATGCGGTTCCATCTTCGGCAAATACATCATAAAGGGGATCATCGCCATGCCTACCATTTGCAGATATTGTGCCGCATGGTCGAGAGTATAGGGCTGGAAGGGCGCCATCTGATAGGGCAGATAACGATACAGCAGCTCAGGATAAACGCCGTAGGCGATGCAGAGCACTGAGCCAATACCCATAGCCACATACATATTGAAAGGGACTGTTTGCTTGATCTCGACGCCACGGTCGGGCGCCAGGAAAATGAAGTAGATCATTTTTAAAGTGATCGATAAAAATGTACCGATACTGCCCAACTGTAAAATCAATTCCAATGTGGAATTATGCGCGTCGGCAGCTGCGGAAATAGTCATTGATTTGGTAACGAAGCCGATAAAGCCCGGTACGCCGGAAATAGACAACGCTGCGATAACGAAGAACAGGAAGACCCAGGGCAGCTTTTTCGCCATGCCACCCAATTCGTTGATGCGTCGCACGCCTGTAGCATAAATGATAGCCCCTGTAGCCATGAAGAGGATGGATTTAAAAAGGATATTACCAAAGGCGTGAGCGGCCGCGCCGTTTGATCCCATACCTGTTCCCAAGCCTACCACGGCAACCATGAAGCCTACCTGACTGATGATGTGGTAAGAAAGCAACCGCCGCATATCATTTTCCATGATCGCGTAGCAGGCGCCGTACAGCACCATTACCGCACCAGCCCAAATCAACATTTCCGTACCGGCAAAGATGCGGATCAGGCATAAAACACCGACTTTCGTCGTGAAAGAACTGAGGAACACGCTGCCCGTGACCGTGCCTTCGGGATAACTGTCGACCAGCCAGGCGTGCAGCGGCGGTATTGCCGTATTAATGGCGATACCGGTTAAAATCAGCCAAAAAGCCGCGTCATGGGGACCGGCAGCCAAATTAGTTATCATCAGATCACCGGAACGTACCTTCAGGAAAATGCCTGCCAGCAAAAGATTGCCGCCGAACATATGCACTAACAGGTAACGATAGCCAGCCTGGCGAGCCGCTTTTGTGTCGTTGCACCAAATTAAAAACAACGAAGTTGCAGCCATCAGCTCCCAAAAAAAGATCAACGTCAGCCAATCGTTAGCGAAGGTCACTCCCAGCGCGCCGCAGGCATAAGCCATGGAACACAGGGCCTCCATCCGATTGTCGTTGTGCATGGCATAAATGCCGCCAATAGCGGCGATCATGCAGAAGACCAGCCCAAAAAGCCAGCTCAATTCATCCACATGCAAGTAATGCAGGATATACGTATTGTCGCTGAAAGACACCGTCAAATCAGTGCCCAGCCGCAACTGGCAAAACGCGGCCAAAGCAGCCAGCGGGCCTATGCCGATAACGAACCGGCGCAGTGGTTTTGGCGCCAGCAGCGCCAAAAAGCCTACTAAAAGAAGAATCAGTCCGGGGTGCAGATTACTCATTATCGTCACCTCCGTCATCATCTTCATCATAATAATCTTCTTTCTTTTGCAGCAGCGGCATCATCAGCATTTTAGAAACGATGATCAGCAGCCAGCCACCCAGAAAACCAAAGGCAACGTTAAAGCCGATCGTTTCGTGATACCATTCGTGGTAGTGCGGGTGCGCAAAGAAAAATTCTACGATCACTGAAAGGGCTACTACTGCCCCTACGAGCCAATAGACCTGTTTTTTTTGCAATTTCATCACCAGCCACCTCCGGTCCAGCCTTTGCAGATACTATCTGCCGCCTGAGAAGCCATATCATAGAAATTCGGCGCGATTTCCGGCACAATGCCCAAAACCACAGCTAAAATAGTAGTAAAGCAAATGGGGAGAAGCATTCTGTAGCTGACCTCACCGTAAGTCCTGAAGCCTTCCTGCGGATCTCTTTTAAAGAAAGCGATGCGGCAGACTGGCATCAGATAGGACAAAGCCAGCATAGCACTGGCGATCAGCACTGCTACATACAGGGGTTTGTTGGCCTGCAATGCCCCCAAAGCCAGGTTCCATTTACTGATAAACCCGACTAAGAACGGCATCCCGGCTATACCCAACGAAGCAATAGTAAAACAGCTCATGGTGATCGGCATTTTTTTACCGATACCGTTCAGCTCGCTGATATTTTTCAGATGCGTCCTGACGATGATGACACCGGCGCACATAAAGAGTGTGATCTTCATGACAGCATGGGCCACAAGATGCAGGTATGCACCCTTAATGCTGAGCGGCGTCAAGAGAGCAGCCCCTAAAACGATGTAAGATAACTGGCCGATCGTCGAATAAGCTAACCGACGTTTCAGGTTATCCTGCTGCAAGGCGATCAGCGACGACAGCAAAATACTGATAGTGGCAAACCAGGCCAACACATCGGCCATACCGATCTCGGACAACAGCTTAGGCCCGAAAACGAAACCAATGATGCGCAGAACTGCGAAAACACCGGTCTTAACAACGGCAACCGCATGCAGCAAAGCGCTGACAGGAGTCGGCGCAATCATGGCCGCAGGCAGCCAGCCGTGCAGCGGCATCACAGCCGCTTTTACAGAGCCTGCCAGGATCATGATGACGAAGACCAGCTGTAACTGCCAGGTCGGCGCCATATCAGCCGTTAAAATGCCGCCAGCTTTAAAGTCCATGGTACCGGAGATACAATACACTGCTACCAGGCCTGCCAAAAACAGCTGGCCGGAAATCAGGGTGTAGATCAAATACTTGCGGCTGGCCAACAGGGCTTCTTCGTTACGCTTGTGCAGCACCAGAGGGTAGCTGGCGATTGTCAGCAATTCGTAAAAGAAGAAGAATGTCAGCAGGTTAGAAGCCATGGCTACGCCCATAACAGCACTCATACAAATCGCAAAGGCGGCGAAATAGCCGGTTTGCTCGTGCTCGTTGTTACAGCGCATATAACCAATGGAATAAAAATTGATCGGTATCCACAGCAAAGCAGCCAGACAGGCGAACAAAAGACCAGCACTGTCAGCCCGTAGGGTAAAGCCGATGGTATCAGTGACCTGGAACAAGGTCCATTCGTAAGTCACACCGGCCAGTACGCCAGGGATCATCGACACGATCAAACCAAATTTTATAAAAGAAGCGATAACGCTCCAGCTTTCACGCAGGTTGGGATAGCGGCGACAGAAAGAGATCAGGATCGCTGCTAAAAAAGATACGCCCACTGCCAGGAAGGGTCTGCAATCCATGATCGTCATCTCAGAAACACCTCCGGCAGCCCAGATTTCAGGATATCATTGACGATATCCACACTGTAGAAGCCCAGCACCAGAATACCGATACCGGCACAGAAAATGGGGATAGCCATTTCTGCCGGAAGTCCCAGTTTGCCTTCATGCCTGTGCACTTCGGTCAAAGAAGCCTCGTGTTGCACAAACATCTGCTCTAAAATACGGAAGAAATAGATAGCGTTGAGCAGACTGCTGATGACCAGGACGACGATGTAAAAATACTGTCCGCCCTGATAGGCACCCAGCATCAGGTACCATTTACTGAAGAAGCCTGCAGTCGGCGGGATGCCGACCATGGATAAGGCCGCCAGGATTACGGTGATCGTACTCAGGGTCATTTTTTTATTCAAACCACCCAAACGGTACAAATTGATCTCGCCGAAACGGTATTGGATGCCGCCGATAACAAGAAACAAAGCACTCTTCATAAAAGCATGGTTAATGATATGCAGCACAGCGCCAATGAAGCCGTACATATTACCGATAGCCAGGCCGATAGCGATGTAACCGATCTGCGCCACGCTGGAATAGGCCAACATGCGGCGGAAATCATATTGAGCCAGCGCCATAATCGAACCGATCAGCACGCCGCCGATACCCAAAATACCAAGCACGTTTAAGGCCGTACCGATAATGGGATTATTGACACCGAAAATATAAAAGAAGAAACGAATGATAGCGTAAGCCGGCACTTTACTCATAACGCCGGCAATAAAAGCCGCCGAGCCAGGATGGGCATAGTTGTAAGCATCGGGCTGCCAGCCATGCAGCGGGAACAATGCCATTTTAATACCGAAACCAATAAACAGACAGGCCACCGCCAAAGCAAAGGGCGGCGTATGAAGGAAAGGCATGATCCGCACGCCTAGATCAGCCATATTCAAAGTGCCGGTCATAGCGTACAGATACGCCACCGCCAGCAAGTATAAAGACGCGCCGATCGTACCAATCAGCATATAACGGAACGCGGCCAGCATGGATTTACGGCCGCCCATAGCGATCAGACCATAGCCGGACAGGGACATGACCTCAAGGTAAACATAGAGGTTGAACACGTCGCCGGTAATAACCATACCACACAGTCCAACTGTTAAAAGTGCGTACAATGTGTAGAAAGCGCCGCTGCGGATCCAGTCCTCTTCACGCATAAAGGGTTTACTGTAAACAGCAACCATCAGCGAGATAAAGGTTATCAAAACCGCCATTGTCGCACTCAGCGGGTCGATGACAAATTCAATGCCCAAAGGCGGTTCCCAGTTACCCATCCAGTAGTGGATAGCAGCGCCGCCGTTAGTTAGCGTCTGGTGCAGCACTTGCAGCGAGCAAAGCAGCGAAGCGCCAATAGAGCCAATGACCAACCAGGAGCCCACACTTTTATTGAGCCGGCTGAACAAAAGACACAATAAGGCTGCTGATAAGGGCAGCAGCACGATCATTACAGGAAAATGCTGGATCATTTGCTGGCCCTCCTTATAACCTCAACCTCTTCAACAGAGCCGTAAATTTCCTTGATCCGCATCAGCAAAGCGATCGCTACACCAGTGGTACCAAGGCTGACAACGATGGCCGTCAGCATCAGGCAATGGGGCAACGGATTGATATAGGCGGCAGCACCCGTAACATTAGGGTCCAAAACAGGGATCATCGCCCCGTCCTTCTGCGCCAGACACAGGTAGAAGAAGATGACTGCGACCTGCATGACGTTCATCGCCATCAGTTTTTTCATGTAATTTTTACAGAGCACCATACCATAGACGCCCAAAAAGAACAAAATCATGATCAGGGTATAAATCCCCTGCGCCCGCAAAAACTCATTTAACGCTTCCATCTCCGTCCCCCCTTTCCACCATCGCATCAAGAATGTTGATGATCGTCATCGTAACACACATGGTAACGCCGATCTCAATAAATAAAATACCTAAGGCATGCAGCTGGTTGGCGTGTTCTGCTTTAAAGGGCAGATAGCTGTAATCAAGAAAATTACCGCCGAAAAATATCGTTACCCAGCCTGTAGCCGTATAAATAAAAGTACCAACACCGGCAAGGATCAAAGCATTCTTGCCCGAAACATTGAAAGGAGCATCGACCCCCATAATGAGCCTGGACAAAACGACCCCGATCGAGAGCAGCGCGCCGGCCTGAAAGCCACCGCCCGGCCCAGCCTCGCCAAAAATCAAAACATAAACACCGTAGACCAGCGAAAAGGGAACAATGATGCGAAACGCCGTATCAAGAACGATGCCGCCGAAACCTTTTTTCATGCGTCTTCATCCTCCTTTTCCGGTCGGCGTCCCAT